>Ga0056914_10000046_pt1 | contig 165129 bp, 142 predicted proteins | sample TNRBio252014_DNA_FD_55168 | JGI IMG/M metagenome (GOLD analysis project Ga0056914, IMG submission 55168) | Wastewater treatment Type I Accumulibacter community from EBPR Bioreactor in Madison, WI, USA - TNR Reactor_6/25/2014_ DNA | ecosystem: Engineered > Bioreactor > EBPR > Anaerobic-Aerobic...
TGACGCTGAGCCGCTGGACCGTCGCGTTGATGCTCGCCAATGTCGCGATGCAGGGCCTCTGGCTCGCGTGGGCGCATCGCCATTTTCCGCCCGGGGACGAGGACGACGCGCTCGGCCGACGGCGCACGATCAACGCCGCCGTCGGTTTTCTCGCGGCGACCGTCATCGTTCTGTGGCTTCAGCGCTCGGGCCAGGTCCGCCTGGACGGCGGCGGCTGGAGCGAGGCGGCGCTGGCTGCGCTCGCGCTGGCCATGACGGTCTGGACCGCCCGCGTCTGGAGCGAGGGCGGCCTGGGCCCGGGCGTCCGGGCGATCGGGACGGACGCGGAGGAGAATGAGCCCCCCGCCTTCGACCCTCCCTGCAACGTCCGCCTTGAACCCGCCTTCGGTTGCTGGCCGCTATGGGATCAGGACACGGGCCGCAACGTCGATCCTGCCAACCTTGGCCTGCCGCAAGCGCTGGTCGATCGCGTCCGCGCCTTCGAGGACGCGACGCTCGACGCGACCGACGCCGATCATCCCGACGGGCCGACGATCGTGGACAAGGCCGCGCGCGGCCGGCTTGAGACGGAAGCGGCCGCGATCTGCCACGCGCTTGCCGAAATTTACGGCGGAGACAACGTCTGCTGGCGTCTGCCGGGCGACGGCTGAGGCGCGGAAAATCGGCCAGGCGCCGCTTTTCCGCGCCTTGCCGCTTGACCCCGGACGCGCTTCGGCCTTTAAGCGCCTCCGGATCGCCAGACATTCCAGTCACACCGAGGGGACATCATGCGCGTTTATTATGATCGGGACGCCGACATCAATCTGATCAAGGGCAAGAAGGTCGTCATCGTCGGCTACGGCTCGCAGGGCCGGGCCCATGCGATGAACCTGCGCGATTCCGGCGTCAAGGACATTCGCGTCGCCCTGCGGCCGGATTCGACCACCGCCGCCAAGGTCAAGGCCGACGGCATCGAGGTGATGACCGTCGCCGACGCGGCCAAATGGGCCGACCTGATGATGATGGCGACGCCTGACGAATTGCAGGCCGACATCTACAAGAGCGAAATCGCCGGCAACATCCGCGACGGCGCCGCCATCGCCTTTGCGCACGGCCTCAATGTGCATTTCGGCCTCATCGAACCGAAGAAGACCGTCGACGTCATCATGATCGCGCCGAAGGGCCCCGGCCACACGGTGCGCGGCGAATATCAGAAGGGCGGCGGCGTGCCGTGCCTGATCGCCATCCATCAGGACGCCTCCGGCAACGCGCATGATCTCGCCCTCTCCTACGCCTGCGGCGTCGGCGGCGGCCGCTCGGGCGTCATCGAAACCAATTTCCGCGAAGAGTGCGAGACCGATCTGTTCGGCGAGCAGGTCGTGCTTTGCGGCGGCCTGGTCGAGTTGATCCGCGCCGGCTTCGAGACGCTGGTGGAAGCCGGCTACGCGCCGGAAATGGCCTATTTCGAGTGCCTGCACGAAGTGAAGCTGATCGTCGACCTCATCTACGAGGGCGGCATCGCCAACATGAACTACTCGATCTCGAACACCGCCGAATGGGGCGAATACGTCACCGGCCCGCGCATCATCACCGACGAGACCAAGGCCGAGATGAAGCGCGTCCTGAAGGACATCCAGACCGGCAAATTCACCTCCGACTGGATGCAGGAATATCGCGCCGGCGCCGCCCGCTTCAAGGGCATCCGTCGCGTCAACGACGCCCACCAGATCGAGGCCGTCGGCGAGAAGCTGCGCGCCATGATGCCGTGGATCGCCAAGAACAAGCTGGTCGACAAGGCCAGGAACTGATCGTCCTCGCCCGGCGCCCGCGCGGCGTCGGATCGCGCGCATCCCGCCGCCCGCGACACTTGTCGCGGGCGGCTTTGTTTTGGCGCGGATCAGATCGAAAAACGCGCCGCGTCCTGCAGGTCGAGCCACCGAAAGCCCGGCAACTGATGCCGCGCGAAGGTGAATTGCCGCCTGGCGTAGGCGCGCGTGTCGCGCTGGCCGCGGGCGACGGCCTCCTCCCGCGAAACCTCGCCGCGCAGAAAAGCCGTCAGCCCCGGCGCGCCATGCGCCCGCATGATCGGCAGCGCCGGATCGAGCCCGCGCGCGGCGAGGCGCGAAACCTCGTCAAGCGCGCCCTCGTCCATCATCGCCTCGAACCGCGCGTCGATGCGCGCGGCGAGCGCCGCCCGCTCCGGGGCCAGAAACAGGCAGAGGCATTGTGACGCATCGAGCAACGGCGCCCGTCGCGCGCCCTGAAACGTCGTCAGCGATGCGCCCGTGGCCGCGAACACCTCCAGCGCACGGAGAATGCGCTGCGGATCGGACGGACGCAGCCGCGCCGCGCTCGCCGGATCGCAAGCCGCCAGCCGCGCGTGCAGGATTTCGGGCGCGACGCCCTCGGCCTCCCCCCGCACCCGCGCCCGCACGTCGTCCGGCACCGGCGGAATGTCGGACAGCCCTTGCGTCATCGCCTTGAAATACAGGCCCGTGCCGCCGGCGAAGACCGGCGTGACGCCGTCGGCGCGCGCCGCGTCGAGTTCACGCCCCGCATCGGCCAGCCATTTGCCGACGGAATAATTCACCGCCCCGTCGACATGGCCGAACAGCCGGTGCGGAACGCGCGCCTCCTCCTCGCGCGTCGGCCGCGCCGTCAGCACGCGCAGGTCGGCGTAGACCTGCATGGAATCGGCGTTGACGACGCGCCCGCCGATCTGTTCGGCGAGGCGGATCGCCAATGCGGACTTGCCGCTCGCCGTCGGTCCTGCGATGAGGATGGCCGAATACATGTGACGCTCCGGGCCGCTCCGGGGCCCCGCGCCGGAATCGCACGCCATGACCTATGTCGCAACCCTCGTCGCCGCTTCGGACGCCCACGCGCTCACCGACGACATGGTGGAGGCGGTCGCCGAATGTCTGCCCGGCGCCGCGCCGCGCTGGCTCGACGCCGGCGCGGCTGCCGACATTTTCTTCGCCGCCGGAGAGTTGCCCGATCTCGGCTTCGAGGGCGAGCGCGCCGTGCTGCGCGCCATGACGCAGGATCTGCGCGCCACGCTCGACCATGCGCCTGTCGACATCATCCTCCAGCCCGCCGCCCATCGCCGCAAGAAGCTGTTTCTGGCCGATATGGATTCGACCATGATCGGTCAGGAATGCATCGACGAACTGGCGGCCGAAGTCGGCCTGAAGCAGCATGTCGCGGAGATCACCGAACGCGCCATGCGCGGCGAACTCGAATTCGAGCCGGCCCTGCGCGAGCGCGTGGCGCTGCTGAAAGGCCTGCCCGAGAGCGTGGTGGACAAGGTCATCGCCGAGCGCGTCACGCTGACGCCCGGCGCCCGTGCGCTGGTGCGTACCATGCGCGCCCACGGCGCCCGCACGGCGCTGGTGTCGGGCGGTTTTACCCTGTTCACGCAGCGCGTCGCCGACATGATCGGCTTCGACGAGAACCGCGCCAATCATCTGATCGTCGAAAACGCCGCCTTCGCCGGCCGCGTCGAGGAGCCCATTCTCGGCAAGCAGGCCAAGCTCGACGCCCTGCTCGACCTGACGGCGCGTCTTGGCCTGGACCCGCGCGACACGATGGCCGCCGGCGACGGCGCCAACGATCTGGCGATGCTGCAGCGCGCCGGCCTCGGCGTCGCCTATCACGCCAAGCCCGCCGTCGCCGCCGCCGCGCACGCCCGCATCGACCACGGCGACCTCACCGCCCTGCTCTACGCGCAAGGCTATCGGCGCGCGGATTTCGTGGAATAGGGTCTCACGCCATTTCAACCGGAAACGGCGTGCGCTCCCAATATTTTTCGAGCTTCATCGCCTTCACCGACCACGCCTCCCATTCGTGCAGCAAGGCGGCGACTCCAGCCCTGTCGCGGGCGTCGATGCGCGGCGCAAGGTCGCGCAGAATGCGCGCCCGATCCTGTTCCGACGCCGGCGCCATCAGGCCTTTTCGGGGGCCTCTGAGCCCGGCGAGAAGCGCGTCGCAGGACTCGAAATTTCCGAGCGAGGCGTCAACGATAAGCTTGTTGAGGCGGTCATACTGCAAGGGCGGCCCGTTGCGCATCACTCTGGCGAATTCGACGAAGTCGGCGATGGTCCGGATCGACCGCAAGGTCGGCAGAGCCTCATGTTCGACCGAGGTCTTCAGGAGGTGCGGCAGTTTGGCGTCTCGATGGCCCAAAAACTTGGAGACCGACAATAAATCTGGTGGCCCCGATTGAAAGTCAATCCGTTGCAGAGGTCGAAGAGAAAGACAGCCGCCCACCGCACGACGAAATCGTCCTTCGAGCTCGATCCAGGTGTACGCCGCGCAGAATATGATGAACCGGCTTGATGGCGAGCATCCGCCCGACCAGCACAAGATCGTCATGCGCCGCCAACAGCGGCGCGACGATTTTTCTGACATCGGCGACGGTCGTCATCGAAACGGCCTCACTTCCGTGATGATGACGCGGGTGATCGCTCCATAAGACATTTCTACAGTCGCGGCTATCTCCTGCATGCGTGCGGACGACAAGCCGCTTCGACCTGTTCTAATATCATAAACGCAGGCCTCATTTATAACGATTATTTTCCTACAATCCGAAATCTCCAAACTGCATGTATTCCGGCGCCGGCGCCCCTATGATCGGCGCTTCCCGACTCGGCAGCCCGAAGGACATCATGACGACCGGCTTTTCCGCCGCCCATTACAAGGAGATCCTGCTGTTCCTGACGACGGCGGGCATTGTCGTGCCGTTGTTCCGCCGCTTGCGCGTCAGCCCGGTTCTCGGGTTTCTCGCCGCCGGCGTCGCCATCGGGCCCTTCGCCCTGGGCAAGCTTTCGGCCGTTTTCCCGCCATTGCGCGCCTTGTCACTCGAGCATGTCGAGGAAATCGCGCCGGTGGCCGAGTTCGGCGTCGTCTTTCTGCTGTTCATGATCGGGCTGGAATTGTCGTTCGAGCGCCTTGCCCGCATGCGCAAGCTTGTGTTCGGGTTCGGGTCGTTGCAGGTCTTGTCCTGCGTGCTGGTTCTTGGCGCGGCCGCCGTCCTGATGGGCCAGACCCCATCCGCCGCCGCCGTGCTCGCCAGCGCCGCCGCCCTGTCCTCCACCGCCATCGCCATTCCCGAACTGGTCGATCGCAAGCGCCTCAAGACCGCCGCCGGCCGCACGATCTTTTCCGTGCTGCTGTTTCAGGATTTGCTGGTCGCGCCGCTGCTGTTCATGGTGTCGATTCTCGGCGCGCGCGTCAGCGCCGGCTCGGGCCTCGGCGCCGGGCCGCTTTATGCGCTGCTGCCGGCCGCCATCACGCTCGCGCTCATCATCGGCGTCGGCCGCCTGCTGCTGCGGCCGCTGTTCCATCAGGTGGCGCTGACGCGCTCGACCGAATTGTTCATGGCCGCCTGCCTGCTGGTCGTCATCGGCGCCGGCGTTGTCGCGGCGGCGGCGGGGCTTTCGATGGCGCTCGGCGCCTTCATCGCCGGCCTGCTGCTGGCGGAAACGGAGTTCCGCCGCGAGATCGAGGTGACGATCGAGCCGTTCAAGGGCCTGCTGCTCGGCCTGTTCTTCGTCTCCATCGGCGCCAGCCTCGATCTGTCGCGCGTCTGGGCGGCGCCGTTGCAAACGCTCGGGCTGGCGCTGGGCCTCGTCGCCCTGAAGGGCCTGGTGATCTACCTTTCGGCGCGGCTGATGAAGTTTTCCATGGCCGTCTCGCGCGAGACGGCCGCGCTGCTCGCGCCGGGCGGCGAATTCGCCTTCGTCATGATCGCAGCCGCCATCGCCGCCAGGGTCGTGCCCGCCGACATCGGCCAGACGACAATGGTGGCCGTCACCCTGTCGATGTTCGCGCTGCCGCCGCTGGCCAGCCTCGCCCAGCGCCTCGCGCCCGCGAAGGTCGAGGCCGGCGTCGATCTCGCGCCCGCGCCAACGCCGGAGGATTCGCCCAGCCGCGTGCTGATCGTCGGCTATGGCCGCGTCGGCCGGCTCGTGGGACAGATGTTGGCGCGTCACAACATCGATTTCGTCGCCTGCGATGGCGACGCCCGCGTCGTCTCGCTGGAGCGCAAGGGCGGCGCGCCGGTCTATTGGGGCAACGCCAGCCGCGTCGAATTTCTGGAGAAAATGGGTCTGGCGAAAGCCCGCGCGCTGGTGGTCACCATGAACGCGCCCCGCGCCATCGAGGAGATTGTCGCCCGCGCCCGCGAGGCGCGCCCCGACCTCACCATCATCGCCCGCGCGCGCGACGCGCATCACGCCACGCTGCTCTACAAGCTCGGCGTCACCGACGCCATTCCCGAAACGATCGAGGCGAGCCTGCAATTGTCCGAGGCCGTGCTCGTCGATATCGGCGTCCCCATGGGCTATGTCATCGCCTCCATCCACGAAAAGCGCGACGAGTTCCGCAAGATCCTGCGCCCCGCCGGTCCGGAGGCCAGCCCGCGCTCCGCCATGCGCCTGTCGACGCGCGTCAGGGACATGGGCAAGCCGAAGAAGTCCGATCCCGACACGGCAAAGAAAACGCCGGAGGCGGAGGCCCCCGGCGCGATGTCATGACGTCCCGGATGACGGTTCAGTTCAGCGGCACGACGACGAAGCGCACGTCGCCGCCGGCGTTGGCGACAAGCAGCAGCGCGGTCTTCTTGCCCGCGTCCTTCAGGGCCCTGGCGCGGGCCGAGAGCGCTTCGACGTTGCTCACCGGCTCCTGATTGATTTCAACCACCACATCCCCCGCCTGAACCTTCTCGGAGGCGGCCGACTCGCGGTCGACGCCGGTCACGACAACGCCGAGCTTCACCGAATCCTTGATCTGGTACTTCTGTCGGGCCGTATCGCTGAGAGGCGAAAGCGACATGCCGAGCAGCTTCTGCGGCGTGGCCTTCTCGCCGCCATTGGCGTCGGCGTTGTTGCCTTTGTCGCCGCGCGCCGCGAGCTTCTCGCCGTCTTCAAGCCGGCCGAGGGTGACGGATTTCGTCACTTCCTTCCCGTCGCGCATCACGATGACGTCCACTGCCTTGCCCACCGGCGTCGCGGCGACGATCTTCGGCAGATCACGCGATTCCTTCACGTCGCGTCCGTCGAATCTGACGATCACGTCGCCCGTCTTGAGCCCCGCCGGCCTGGCCGGCCCCTTTTCGTCGATGCCGGCGACAAGCGCGCCGCGCGCCTTGCCGAGCCCGAGGCTGTCGGCGATCGAATCGTCGACATTCTGGATGCGCACGCCGAGCCAGCCGCGCCGCGTCTCGCCGAACTCGCGCAATTGGCTGATCACCGGCAGGACCGTCGAGGACGGAGATGCGAAGCCGATGCCGATCGAGCCCCCGGACGGCGAAAGAATGGCCGTGTTGACGCCGATGACCTCGCCGGCCATGTTGAACAGCGGCCCGCCGGAATTGCCCTTGTTGATCGAGGCGTCGGTCTGCAGGTAATTGTCGTAGGGTCCGCTGTCGATGTTGCGGTTGCGCGCCGAGACGATGCCGGCCGTCACCGTGCCGCCGAGGCCGAACGGATTGCCGACGGCCATCACCCAATCGCCGACGCGCATCTTGTCGCTGTCGCCGAAATTGACGGCCTTCAGAGGCTTCTCCGGCTTCACGCGCAGCACCGCCACGTCCACCTTGGCGTCGCGGCCGAGAATTTCGGCCTTCAGCTTCTGCCCGTCGTTGAAGATCACCGTCACCTCGCTCGCATCGGCGACGACGTGATTGTTGGTGACGACGATGCCGGAGGGGTCGATGACGAAGCCGGAGCCAAGCGAATTCGATTTGCGCGAGCGCGGCGCCTCTTCGCCTTGCCCGTGCGGACTACGCTGCCCGCGGCGCTTGAAGAACTCCTCGAACAGATCGTCAAACGGCGTGCCGCCCGGCCCCATCTGCGGAAAGCCCTGCGGCCGCCGCTCCTCGACCTTTTGGGTCGCGGAGATGTTGACCACCGCGTCGCTGACCGATTCGGCGAGATCGGCGAAGGAGTCCGGCGCGCGCGCCTGCGCCGCCTGCGGCGCAAGAATCGCCGGCGCGGCGGCGGCGGTCGCCAGCGCCAACGCCATCATGCCGGCGCGCGCCAGCGGGAAACGGTTCAGAGCAGCCATGTCATATTCCCCTGCCCGGGGCGGTCGGGCCGCCCGCGAATGACTTACGCGATTGGACGCCACGAGCGGGGCCGCATTGCGGCGGCCCCGCTCTTTTTCGGATCAGCGCGTCGCGGCGGGCGTCTGCGCCGAATTGAAATAACGGAAGAACTCCGATTTCGGGCTCATCAACATGCGGGTCGAACCGGCCTTGAAGCTGGAATCATAGGCTTGCATCGACCGGTAGAAGGCGAAGAAATCCGCGTCCTTACCGTAGGCCTCCGCGAAGATGCGGTTGCGCTCGCCCTCGCCCTCGCCGCGGATCTGATCGGATTTTTTCGTTGCCTCGGCGCGGATGATCGTCGCTTCGCGATCGGCCCTGGAGCGAATTTCCTGGCTCGCCTGCTGGCCCTGCGAGCGGATGTCCGTCGCCTGCTGCACGAATTGCGACTTCATGCGATCGAAAACGGCGGCGGAGGCCTGCTGCGGCAGGTCGACGCGGCGCAGCCGCACGTCCACCACGGTCACACCGAATTGCTTCGATTCCGCGTCGACTTCCTTGGCGATCTCCGCCGTCACCGCCGGGCGGTTGCTCTTGACGATGTCGACGAAAGAGGAGGAGCCGATCACGCGCCGCGCCGCCGCCATGACGATGGCGCCAAGGCGATTCTCCGCCGCCGCGATCGAGCCGACCGCCTGATAGAACTTCAGCGGATCGACGATTTTGTAGCGGGCGAAGGCGTCGACCGCGAGTCGCTTCTGCTCCGAGGAATCGGCGCGCTGGTCGGCGGTGATCATTTCCTCGCCGTCGGGCTTGGCCGGGCCGGGCACGTCGAGGTCGAGAATGCGGTTGTCGACCAGCACGACGCTGTCGATCAGCGGCAGCTTCATGTGCAGGCCGGGTTCGATGACGATGCGCACGGGCTCGCCGAAGCGCAGGATCAGCGCCTGCTGCACCTGCGACACCTGATAGAACGTGCCGGTGGCGATGAAGGCGATCACGCCGAGCAGGACGAGAAGAGGAAGACCGACCTTCATTTCTGGGCTCCCTGCGGCTTCAGTTCCGGCAACGGCAGATAGGGCACCACCTGCTGACCGTCCGGCGACTGGTCGAGAATCGTCTTGTCGATCCCGTCCAGCACGCGCTCCATTGTTTCAAGATAGAGACGCTTGCGGGTGATGTCCGGCGCCTTCCTGTATTCCTCGTAGACCTTTAGGAAGCGCGCGGCCTGGCCCTGCGCTTCCGCCACCGTCGACTGTTTGAACGCCTCCGCCGCTTGCAGAATGCGCGCCTCGTCGCCGCGCGCCGCCGGAATGACCTGGCTCGCATAGGTGCGCGCCTCGTTTTGCAGACGGTTGAAGTCCTGCTGGGCCGCATTGACGTCGTTGAGCGCCTCGCGGACCTGCACCGGCACGTCGGGCTTGCGCAGCAGAATCTGCGTCACCTGCACGCCGGCGCGATAGGAATTCAGCGCCTTCTGCATCAGCGCCTGCACTTCAAGCGCGATCTGGTTTTGCTTCGAGGTGATGTCGCCGATGTCATTGTTGCGGCCGATGACCTCGCGCATGGCGCTCTCGGCCACCGCGCGGATCGTGCCTTCCGGCCGCGCCAGATTGAACACGAAATCCTGCGGCCGGTCGGCCTGGATCATCCAGAACACGGTGAAATCGATGTCGACGATATTCTCGCCGCCGGTCAGCATCAGGCTTTCGTTCGTCACCATGCGCGGGCCGCGGCGCGTTTCCTCAACGCGGGCGCCGATCTCGATGGCGTTCACCGCCGTCACGCGCGGCTTGACGACATGGCCGATGGGGGACGGCCAGTTCCAGTTGAGGCCTGGCGCCGTGCGGCCGACATATTTTCCGAACACCTGATTGATGCCGATTTCATCCGGCTTCACGGTGTAGAAGCCCGACAGCCCCCACAACGCCAGGGCCGCCAGCGCCAGCAGCGCGGTCATGGCGCCGCCCGGAGGACGGCCGCCCGGCATGATCTGCTTCAGCTTGTCCTGGCTGCGACGCAGCAATTCCTCGAGATCCGGCGGCGTCTGCGGTCCGCTCGGCCCCTGGCCCCACGGCCCCTGATTGCCGGGCTTCCATGGCCCGCCGCCTCCCCCTTGACCAGTCCAGGGCATAAAGACCTCGCCTTCCTGAGCCGCGCGCCATGCGCGCCGCGCGTCGAAAATCCCAAATCGGACATCGCTTATAGACGAGCCCGCGCCCAAGCGCGACCCGCCAGCCGCCACGCCGTGAACAGCGACTTAAGAACGCGACCGCCCGAATTCAACGCCGACGCTTGCGGTCGTAGATCACAAATGCGCAAGCCGCGTCGTCGCCCGGCGCGCGCGGCGGCGTTTCGCGCGCGGTTTCGACCCATTCCGACCAATCGATGGCGGGGAAAAAGGCGTCGGCCGCGGGCGCGAGATCGACTTCGGTGATTCGCAGCCGCGCCACCGCGCCGATCAGCGCCGCGTAGATCTGGCCGCCGCCGGCGAGGATGATCTCTTGCGCGCCCATCGCCGTCGCGCGCGCGCGCGCCAGATCCAGCCCGGCTTGCGGCGAGGCGGCGACATGCGCGCCCGCCGGCGCGACGAACGCGGGGTCGCGCGTTACCACGATCGTCTCGCGGCCAGGCAAGGGGCGGCCAATGGATTCATAGGTTTTTCGCCCCATGATGAGCGGCTTGCCGAGCGTGATCGCCTTGAAATGTTTGAGGTCGGTCGGCAGCCGCCAGGGCAGGGAGTTGGCTCCGCCGATGGCGCGGTTGCGCGCCACGGCCGCCACGAGCACGAGATCGGCGCTCATCGCTGCCGCCCGTCGTCATGCGCCAGGCGCCAGAACTGTTCCGGGCCCAGGCGGCAGCACAGCCATTCGTCGAGAATGTCCGCGCCGAGCGTGCGATAGAAGGAGAGCGCCGCCTCATCCCAATTCAGGGCGAGCCAATCGACGCTGCCCAACCCTTCGGCGACGCATCGTCTGGCCAGATGCGCCAGCGCGGCGTGTCCGACGCCCTTGTTGCGATAGCCGGGCCGGACGAAGAAATCGCCGACGAGAATTCCGCGCCGCCCCCTGAATGGACAGAACGTGTAGCTCCAGAAGACGAAGCCGACGGCTTCATTGTCATAAACGAGCATTTCGCAATGGGCGACCAGCTCGTTGCCGAACAGCGCGTCGCGCAGGACGCTTTCGGTGGATTCGACGACCGCCGCCGCCGGATGCGAATGGCTCAATTCGCGAATCAGCGTCAGAAGGCAGGCCATTTCGCGCTCTTCGACGCCGCGCACGACAATGTCGTGGTTGGCGCGCCTGGCGGTCGTCATGCATATGCCTCCGCTCAAATCGAAACCGGCGCTTTGATTGCCGAAGCCGGATCGTAGCCAAGAAATTCTATATCATTGAAATTAAAATCGAAAATATTTTCAACACCAGCGCGCAGCGCCAGTTTGGGCAATGGGCGCGGCGCGCGCGCGAGCTGTTCGCGCGCCTGACCCAGGTGGTTGAGATAGAGATGCGCGTCGCCGAACGTGTGAATGAACTCGCCCGGCTCCAGACCGGTCACATGCGCGATCATCCGCGTCAGCAGCGCATAGCTGGCGATATTGAACGGCACCCCGAGAAAAACATCCGCCGAGCGCTGATAGAGCTGACAGGACAGGCGTCGCGCGCCGTCCTTGCCCTCCTCGACATGGAACTGGAACAGACAATGACAGGGCGCCAGCTTCATCGCCGGAATATCGGCCGGGTTCCAGGCCGAGACGATCAGCCGGCGCGAGAACGGATTGGTCCGGATATCCCGCACGACATCCGCGATCTGGTCGATGACCCGCCCGTCCGGCGCCTCCCAGGAGCGCCACTGCCTGCCGTAGACCGGCCCCAGATCGCCGCTGGCGTCCGCCCATTCGTCCCAGATGCTGACGCCGTTCTGCTTCAGATAGGCGATGTTGGTGTCGCCTTTCAGAAACCACAGCAATTCGTGGACAATGGATTTCAGGTGCAGCTTCTTGGTCGTGACCAGCGGGAATCCCTGCGCCAGATCGAAGCGCAACTGCCGCCCGAACACCGACAAGGTTCCCGTGCCGGTGCGGTCGTCCTTGCGCGCGCCATGCGCGAGAACATCGGCGAGAAGATCCAGATAGGCGCGCATGTGTCCCGACACTCGTTGAAGCCGCGCAACCTACTCCGATTCTTCGTCGCGATCCGCACACAGGGGCGTGAAGTTGTGGAAAATGTTCATGCCGCCGCGACGGTCTTCCGATAGACGCGCCAGGTGCCATGTCCCAGCGCCGGCATCGCGATGAGCAAGCCGAGAAGACCGGTCGCGATGGAAAACGCCATCAACAGCGCGATCAGCGCCGCCCAGGCCAGCATCTGCAACGGATTGGCGGCGACGACCCTGAGGCTCGTCAGCATGGCGGTGACGAAATCGACGTCGCGGTCAAGCAGCAGCGGGCAGGAGACCACCATGATCGAGAACATGAAGAACGCGACCAGCGCCCCCAGCAGATTGCCGACGGCGAGGAACGCCAGCCCCTTCGGCGTGGTGAACGCCACGACCACCATGTCGGCGAATTTGGGAATGTTGAGTCCGTAGAAGAACAGATAAACGAAAAAAGCGAAATCAAGCCAGATGATCAGGCCGAACACGGTGACCAGCGCCATCCAGCCGAGGTCGCGGCCGCCGCTGTCCTTCACCGAACCGAGCACCGCGCCGAAACTCAAGGGCAGACCGTGCTCCAGCCGACGGCTGACCTCGTAGAAGCCTGCCGCGACGAAAGGCGCGATCAACGCGAAGCCCGTGAGCAAAGGGTATGCGAAATAATACAGGCCGGCCGCATTGGCGAAGGCGAGAATCATCCAGCCGCCGAGCATGTAGAGACCGCTGAAGGCGAGGCCGTATTTCGGCGCGGCGCGAAAGTCGGCCCAGCCGGCCTTCAGCGCCCAATAGATGTCGTCCTTGCTGATCTTGAGAACCGTCGGCGCTTTCGCCTTGCCGGCGCCGCCGGCAACGACATCCTGACTTTGCATCCCGCCCCCCGTCGCGCCGCCGGACGCGGTCGCGCTCCGATGGCTTCCGCGCAGGCTAGAATGCCGGCTTGACGGAAAGCAAGCGGCTCCGCGCGGAAATCGGTTCGAGACCGCGCCGACGGGCCTTCCGCTTCCGCCGCGAAGCGCCTATATTCCTGTCGTCGCCTCGGCGGCTATGGCGATAAACGATGCCGAAATAAGCTCTTCGGACCCGGGGGCAGTACCCGGCGCCTCCACCCAAGCCCGCTTCGGCGGGTTTCGGCGGGGGCGAAACAGGTTCGACGGGGAGTGTAAAGGGTTGTCTTTTGCCCGGCATGATACCGCCGTTATCGGGTCAAACCTATAGTTGCCAACGACAACTATGCTCCGGTGGCCGTCGCCGCGTAATGCGGTTCCGGTACTGGGAATCAAGCCCTGGGGGTTAGCCCCTCCAGGCGGGGCCCGGAGGCGCCTGGCAACAGAAGCCTCCACCTTTTTCCGCGCCCGGGACCGCGCCGCATGCCGAATGATCTGATCCGCTACGACCTCATGGTGCAGGACGCCCTGCGCGGCGTCGTGCGCAAGGTTTTGTCGGACGTCGCCCGCGACGGCCTGCCCGGCGATCACCATTTCTACATCACGTTCCGCACCGCCACGCCCGGCGTTCAGCTCTCTGACCGGATGCGCAAACAATATCCGGAGGAAATGACCATCATCCTGCAGCACCAGTTCTGGGATCTGACGGCGCTGGAGCATGGTTTCGAGGTTGGCCTGTCCTTCTCCGGCAAGTCGGAATTGCTCAAAATTCCCTATGAGGCCGTGACCGGCTTCTTCGACCCGTCCGTTCAGTTCGGTCTCAAGTTCGAGAACCGGACGGAGGATGAGGAAGAGGAAGAAGAGGGGGCGACCGCCGCGCCCGAGCCGCCGCCGGCGCTTCGGCAGGACGACGCCCCCGCCGCCGCGCCCGACCGGGCGAAGCCGCAACCGGCGCTGGCTGCGGCGCGCAAGCCCGAAAAGCCGGCCGAAACGCCGAAGTCCGCGCCCGTCGCGCCGGAGGCGAGCGGACAGAAGGCCAAGCCGGACGCCGGCGACAAGGTCGTCTCCATCGACGCGTTCCGCAAGAAGCCCTGATGGGCGAGATCGTCAATCTGCGCCGCGCGCGCAAGGCCAAAGCCCGCGCCGAAAGCGAGCGGCGCGCCGGGGCCAATCGGATCGCCCACGGCCGCACCCGCGCCGAACGCGAGGCGACCAAAGCCGAGACAGAGTTGCAGGTCGCCCGCCTCGACGGCCATCGCCGCGACAAGCCGTCGGATCCCGCGTGACGGACGCCGAAGCGAAATCCCCGGCTGGCGTGGTCAAACATTCGCTCGTGATCGCCGGACATCGCACCAGCGTCTCGCTGGAGCGCGAATTCTGGGACGGCCTGAAAGCCATCGCCGCCCGCCGCGCCCGGCCACTCGCCGCGCTTGTCGCCGAGATCGACGCGGCGCGCGGATCGGCCAATCTGTCGTCGGCGATCCGCGTGTTCGTCCTGCGCCACCTCGGCGACTGACGCGACGCGCGCGTCAATAGAGCGCGCCTGGCGCCGGCGCCTGCGGTTTCGGCGTCTGCGCGGACGGCGGCGGCAGATTCAGCGGCGGCGTCGATCCGGGCCCCGGCGCGGGCGACGGCCGCAGAATCGCCTCGGCCTCGCGGCGCGCCTCGTCGTCGGCGCGCGCGCGCGCCGCGGCCTCGGCCTTGAGTCGGGCCGCCTCCTCCGCCTTGCGGCGCGCCTCGTCCCAGGCGATCCGCGCCGCCTCGCGCGCCCGTTCCGACCGCAGGCGCCGGTAGAAAAACTGCCGCTCGCGCACATCGAATTCAAACGCCTCGATGCGCGCCTGCTCCCGCGCGATGGCGCGCGCCGCCAGCGCCTGAACCAGCGCCCCGGCATCCACCGAGCGGCGCGGCGCGCCCTTCAGCCCCGACCAGCGCACGTCCACGGTGGGCCATTCGCCCCGCCACCCCGCAGGCGGCGGTCCCGTCACGCGGTTGCGTTGATCGAGACTCAACGACCGCAGATCGAGCGCCGCCCCGAAAGCCGGCGCGGCGACTTTGAGCACGCCGCCGATCAGCCCGACGTCGAGCTTCGCCGCCGCGAGGCGCGTCTCGCCGCGGGAAAGCTCCCGCTCCAGCGCCTGCGTCACGCTGGTCTCGTCGACGCCCACGCTTTCGGCCTCCACCGCCGCGGCCACGCGCGCGACCGCCGCCGGGTCGCTGGCCGGCAGCCGCACATCGACCGCCTCGCCGCCGCCGCCGCCGGCGAGCGAACCGACAAGCGTCGCGGCGCTGGCGCCGGATCCCGCGAAGTCGACAGTCAGCCCGAACCGTCCGCTGAGACCCGGCAGGTCGAGAGCAAGGCCGGAGATGCGCGCCTGGCCCGCGACATTGGCCTCGGCGCCGTCGCGGCGCAATGTCATACGGCCTTCGACGCGCCCGCCTGCCGCCTCGACGCCCGCGTCGCTGATCGCCAGCCGTCCGGGCGCCATCTCGACGAGCGCTTTGGCGTTGCGGCCGACGAGTCCGGAAAGCAAGGTCACGCCGGCGGCTTCGACCGAAATTCGCACCGGCGGCGGCGTGAAGGCGTCGGGGGCAAACCGCAGATCCGACCACAGCGCGCCCGCGCGCGCCGGCTGCGGCGGGCCGAGCGCGAGACTGACGAGCCAGGGCAGCGACAAATGATCAAGCTTCAACGCGCCGGTGAGCGCGCCCTTGTCGTCGCGGTTCAGCCCGCCGCCGACGCGCGCGCCGGCGACGACGCCCGCGAGTCCCTCAAGCGTCAGCCGTCCGTCGGCAAACCGCGCGCGGCCGGCGATTTCCGCCGGAATCCCCGCCGTGAGATCGGGCGCGTCCAGCATCAGAGCGCGCAACATCGGTCCGAGATCGCCGCTGCGGAAACGGGCGTCGCCCTCAAGACGCGGGCGCTCCAGGTCGAGCCCGATCTTCCCGGTAAAGCCGAGCGTCGTCTCGCCGATCCGCGCTTCGACGCGCGCCTCCGCCGGCTCGCCGGCGCGGCCCAGCGTCTGCGCCTCGATGCGGCCGGCGCCGATCCCCATGGCGTCGAAGACCGGCGCGCCCAATTGCGCCATCAGCGCCGCGCCGTTCGCAGACTCCACGACCAGACGCGATTGCAGGCGGCCGTCTCCCGCCGGCGCCAGCCGGCCGGACACGCGCGACCCGCCGGCGACGCCCTCGACCGTCACCCCGGTCGGCGTCAGGGCTTCGCCGACGCGGGCGATTTCCACCGCACCGGTCAACCGCATCGGCGACAAGGCCGCCGCGCGGGACGAGAGCGCCGCACTCGGCGCGCCCGGCGCCAACCGCCGCAGCGCCTCGGCCGCGCCGCGCAAATCCTGCGCGACGGACGAGAATTCGACTCGTCCGCCGTCGCGCGACAAATTGGCGCGCGCTTCGATCTGAGCCCCGGCGACATCGTCCAGCCGAAGACGGTCGAGCCGCAGTCCGCCCGCGTCCCGACGCAGCGCCAGCGCGACGCGCCCGGCGGCCGCGGGCGCCTGGCCGGCCCGCGCCACGCGCACCGCCCGCGCGTCAAGCTCGATCGACAAATCGACATCGCCCGCCGCGACGCTCGACAAATCCGGCAGGGTTTCGAGATCGAGCGCCGGCGCCGAAAGGCTCGCCTCCACCAGCGCGCGCTTTCCTGTCGTCGCGCCGTGAAAAGCGGCGCGGCCCGTGTAGAGCGTCCCGCCCAGCGTCAACGCCAGATTGTCGAACTCGACGATCTGGTCGCGCGCGCGGAAATCGCCCGAGATCCCGGTCTGCCGCGTCGGCAGGGCGCGCAGCGCGCCGGCCGCCTGAGGCGCGACCTGCCCCGCCCATTGCGCGAATCGCGGCCAATCCTCGCTCGCCACGCGCACCTGACCGGCGCCGGCCTGTCCGCCCGCGACGGACAGCTCAACGCGCGTGCGCCCCGGCGCGACGCCGGAGATCTCGGCGCGCGGCGTCTGGCCCGCGTTTTGGCGGAGCCTGATCCTGAGACCTGAAAGGGTTTCGCCGCCGAGCGTCGCGGCGTCGGCGCTCGCCTCGATGTCGAGCGCCGCCGCGCCGCCAGGCTGTTCGAGCGCCGCGCGCGCGTCGCCGGGGGCGAGGCCGGACGCGATCAGCCGATCAAGATCAAGCTGCCGCGCCTGAAGCCGCAGACGGACGTGCGGCGCGGCGTCGAAGCGCGCTTCGCCCTCGCCGGAGGCGGAGGCCAGCGTCTCCTCCTCGCCGAGCCGCGCCTCGATCCTGTCGAACCGCGCGCCGGCGTGGTCCGCGCTCACATCGCCGCCGATGCGCCATGGCGTCTCGCCGGTGCGGCCGGCGACCAGCGCCTTGCCCTCGATCCGCCCCCCGGCGATGAGCGCGCCGTCGAACTCCAGCCGCGGCCGCGTCCCGACGGCGTCGATCACCAGCTTGAAGCGCAGGCGATCGCCCTCGCGCGCGGCGGTGGAGAAGCGGAACGGCGTGCGCGCGCCGTCGCGCGTCAGCGCGCCCTCGCCTTTGAACGGACCGGCGAGCGAGGCGGCGCGCGCATCGAGATCGACGCGCTCGAGCCGCAATGTTCGCTCGCCCAGGCGCAGGTCGATGACGGCGTTGCGCAGCACGATGCGCTCGAAACTCACAGCCCGGGCGCCGGCGCCGGACGCGACGAGCGCGTCGCCCGACAGATCGATCCGGGGCCGTTCCAGCCGCGCCTCCAGCACCTCGATCTGGCCGCGCAGCAATGGCATGACGCCGATCTCGATATGCGCTGATTGGGCCCAGACGCCCGGGCCAACGGCGGCCCGCTCAAGATCGAGCGTCGGCGTCGGCAGCAGGCGCAGGTCGATGGCGCCGTCGATTTTCACCGGCGCCCCGAGCGCGCGCGACAATTGCCGCTCGATGCCGAAGCGATAGCCGTTCCAGTCGACGAAAGCGGGAATCGCCAGCGCCGCCGTCAGCGCCAGAATCACGAGGCCCGCCAGAATGGTCAATATGTCGCGCAAGGCGTTCCGGTCCCCGACGCGAAACGCGCCGCGCCGAACTTACAGCATGTCGCGGCGGCGCAAATGCGGCGCGCGGCCTCAGCCGGCGGCGCTCACATATACAGCACCTTGCCCGGGTTCATGATGCCCTTCGGGTCGATGCTGCGCTTGATCTGGCGCATCAGATCGAGGGCGGCGGGCGAATGCTCGTCCTCCATATATTTCATCTTGGCCATGCCGACGCCGTGCTCGCCGGTGCAGGTGCCCTCCATCGACAGCGCGCGCGCGACGAGCCGCTTGAGGAACGCCTCGACATTGGCGACTTCCGCCGGGCTTCCGGTGTCGACCATCACGCCGCAATGGAAATTGCCGTCGCCGACATGGCCGACGATGGGCGCGATGAGGCCCGAGGCCTGAATGTCGCGCTCGGTCTCCTCGACGCATTCCGCCAGCCGTGAAATCGGCACGCAGACATCCGACGACAGCACGCTGACCCCGGCGCGATGCACAGAGAACGACCAATAGGCGTCGTGCCGCGCCTGCCACAACCGCGAGCGGTCTTCCGGCCGGGTGGCGTAATCGAAATTGCCGCCGCCGAATTCGCTCGCGATCTCGCCAAAGCGCCGCGCCTGCTCCTCCACGCCCGCCTCCGTGCCGTGAAACTCGAACAGCAGCAAAGGCTGCTCCGGCAGCGACAGTTTGGAATAGACGTTGAGGCCCTTGATCGTCACCGTGTCGAGCAATTCGATGCGCGCCACCGGCAGCGACGACTGGATCGTCGCGATCACCGCGTCGCAGGCGGCGCGGATCGACGGAAACGAGCAGATTCCGGCCGAAATCGCTTCCGGAATGGCCGAAAGGCGCAAGGTAATTTCCGTGATGACGCCCAGCGTGCCCTCGGCCCCGACGAACAGCCGCGTCAGATCATAGCCGGCGGAGGATTTCTTCGCCCGCGCCGCCGTTCGGACGATTTCGCCGTCGGGCGTGACCACCGTCAGCGACAGCACATTGTCCTTCATCGTGCCGTAGCGCACGGCATTGGTGCCCGAGGCGCGCGTCGAGGCCATGCCGCCGATGGAGGCGTCGGCGCCGGGATCGATGGGGAAGAACAGGCCCTGATCACGCAGATAATCGTTGAGCTGCTTGCGCGTCACGCCCGCCTGCACGACGCAGTCGAGATCCTCGGCGTGAACGGCGAGAATTTCCTTCATCTGCGACACATCGAGCGACACGCCGCCGCAGGGCGCGTTGACATGGCCTTCGAGCGAGGTGCCCACGCCATACGGAATGATCGGCACGCCATGCGCGGCGCAGAGTTTGACGATGGAGGCGACCTCTTCGGTCGAACGGGCGAACACCACCGCGTCCGGCGGTTGGTTCGCCGTCCAGCTCAGAGTGTGGCCATGCTGTTCGCGCACCGCGGCGGCGCGCGAGAAGCGGGAGCCGAAGGTCGCCGCCAGTTGCGCGCAAACCGTTTCGAGAGCTTCGGCGCCGACGCGCTGCGGCGTGACATGGCTGTTCATCATCCGGTCCTCTGTTGCCACGCCCGAAGGCTGGCGCCTCGCGCGCGCCCTGTCCAGCCTCGACGCTTTGCGCCAGCCAACTAGCATGTCATTGTCGCGCGGGCAAAACCAACAGGAGCGACGAATGAACGCGCCGGACAAGAACGCGCAACGGGCGGCGGAGATCATGCAGGCGCTGCCGGCGCCGCCGACCTTCGCGACGAAGCATGAGGAGCAGCGTCACCGCAAGCAGCGCCTCGCCGCCGCCTTCCGCCTGTTCTCGAAATTCGGCTTCGACGAGGGCGTCGCCGGCCATATCACCGCCCGCGATCCGCTGGAGCCGGAGACCTTCTGGGTCAATCCGTTCGGCGTGCATTTCTCGCAGATCAAAGTGTCGAACCTGATCCGCGTCGATCATGAGGGCGCGGTGGTCGAAGGGGCGCACCCGGTCAATCGCGCCGCCTTCGTCATTCATTCGCGCATTCACGCGGCGCGGCCCGACGTCCATGCCGCGGCGCATGCGCATTCCACCCACGGTCGCGCCTTCTCCGCGCTCGGCCGCACGCTCGATCCGATCAGTCAGGACGTCTGCGCCTTCTACGGCGATCATGTGCTCTACGACGATTTCGGCGGCGTGGTGGTGGAACTGGACGAAGGCGCCCGCATCGCCGCCGCCCTCGGTCCGCACAAGGCGGCGATCCTGCAAAGCCACGGCCTGCTCACCTGCGGCGGCACGGTGGATGAGGCCGCCTGGTGGTTCATCACCATGGAGCGCTCCTGTCAGGTGCAATTGCTGGCCATGGCCGCCGCCAACGGCGCGCCGCTGCGCACGATCTCCGAGGCTTCCGCCAAACAGGCCTTCGCCCTCGTCGGCTCGGCCTATGCCGGCTGGTTCCAGTTCCAGCCCCTCTACGCCCGCATCGTCAGGGAGCAGCCGGATTTGCTGGAGTGATCACCCGCACGCCGAATCCAGCACGTCCAGATCGGAGGCCGACAGTTTCAGCCGCGCCGCGCCGAGAATATCCTCGAGCTGCGCCACGCTGGTCGCGCTGACGATGGGCGCGGCCACCGCCGGCTGCGCCAGCAGCCAGGCCAGCGCCACCTGCGCCTGCGTCACCCGCTCGCGCGCCGACACCTCGTCCAGCGCCTGCAAAATCCGCAGGCCGCGCGCGTCGAGATATTTCTTCACGCCGCCCGCCCGCGCCCGGCCCTGCAAATCCGCCATGGTGCGGTATTTGCCGGTGAGAAAGCCGCTCGCCAGCGAATAGAAGCTGATGACGCCGATCTCGCGCTCGACGCAAAGCGGCTGCAACTCGGCCTCGAAGCCGCGTTCGGCCAGATTGTATTCCGGCTGCAGGGTTTCATAGCGCGGCCAGTTGTTCGCGGCTGAAATGTCGAGCGCCTCCGCCAACCGCGCCGCGCTGTAATTGGAGGCGCCGAGCACGCGGACCTTGCCGGCCTTGACGAGGCCGGCGAAGGCGTCCAGCGTCTCCTCCAGCGGCGTGTCGGCATCGTCCTTATGCGCCTGATAGAGGTCGATATGATCGGTTTGCAGCCGTTTCAGCGATCCCTCGACCGCCGCGACGATGGAGGCGCGCGACAGGAATTTTCCGTCCGCGCCCGCCGCCATGCCGCATTTGGTGGCGATGACCAGCTTGTCGCGCGCCTTCCGCGCCGCGATCCACTCGCCGATGATCGTCTCCGACTCGCCCCCCGTATGGCCCGGAACCCAGCGCGAATAGACATCCGCCGTGTCGACGCAGTCGAAGCCCTGCCCGACGAAGGCGTCGAGCAACGCGAAGGAGGTCGCCTTGTCCGCCGTCCAGCCGAAGACATTGCCGCCGAAGACGATGGGCGCGATCGATAGGCGCGACCGGCCAAGCTGACGCTTTTTCATCTGTTTCGCTCCAGGCCAGAGCGAATTGTTTCCTGACGCGCCATTCGGCGCAAGCCCCCAAAAGGGGCGGAGCCGCATCGACAATGCCGGGTGGAACCCCCAAATTATCGGGGATGATTCGCGTTCCGTTCCGCCCGCGTCGCACCGCCGGCTCCCGAAAGATCTGATGTCCGATCCGTTCGATTTCGATCCGCCGCCCGCCGGTGCGCGCGCCCCCGCCCCGGTCTATGCGCCGCGCGCGGATGGTGTGGCGGCGCGCGCCCGCGCCGTCGGCGCCCCCGGATGGCTCGACGGCCTCAATCCCGAACAGCGCGAGGCCATCGAGGCCATCGACGGCCCGGTGCTGGTGCTCGCCGGCGCCGGCACCGGCAAGACGCGCGTGCTGACGACGCGCATCGCCCATATTCTCGCCACGGGGCGCGCCCGCGCCCATGAAATTCTCGCCGTCACCTTCACCAACAAGGCGGCCCGCGAGATGAAGGAGCGCGTCGCCAAACTCGCCGGCCCGGTCGGCGAGGGCATGCCCTGGCTTGGCACCTTTCACGCCATCTCGACGAAGATCCTGCGCCGCCACGCCGAACTCGTCGGCCTGAGGTCGAGCTTCACCATTCTCGACACCGACGACCAGATCCGTTTGCTCAAACAGATCATCAAGGCCGAGGACATCGACGACAAACGCTGGCCCGCGCGCGTCCTCGCCTGGCAGATCGACGGCTGGAAGAATCGCGGCCTGACGCCGGACAAGGTTCCTCCCGGCGAGGCGGCGAGCTTCGCCAACGGCAAGGGCGGCGATCTCTACCGCCTGTATCAGGAGCGCCTGAAAATCCTCGACGCCGCCGATTTCGGCGACCTGTTGCTGGAATCGCTGCGCCTGTTCCGCGAAAATCCCGACGTGCTGGCGCAATATCAGCAACGCTTCAAATTCATCCTGGTGGACGAATATCAGGACACCAATATCGTTCAGTATTTATGGCTTAGATTATTGGCTCAGTCGAGATCAAATATATGCTGCGTGGGAGACGACGACCAATCAATATATGGATGGCGTGGTGCGGAAGTAGACAATATACTTAGGTTTGAAAAAGACTTTACCGGCGCCAGGGTCATCCGTCTCGAACGCAACTACCGCTCAACTGGCCATATCCTCGGCGCGGCGGCGCATCTCATCGCCCATAACGAGGGGCGTCTCGGCAAGACGCTGTTCACCGACGACGAATTGGGGGCGCGCCCGACCGTATCCGGCGTCTGGGACTCGGAGGAGGAGGCGCGCAACATCGGCGAGGAGATCGAGCAGGCGCAGCGGCGCGGCCATTCGCTCGATCAGGTCGCCATTCTCGTGCGCGCCTCGTTCCAGATGCGTGAGTTCGAGGATCGCTTCATCACGCTCGGCCTGCCCTACAAGGTCATCGGCGGCCCGCGCTTTTACGAGCGCGCTGAAATTCGCGACGCCCTCGCCTATCTGCGCGTGGTGGCGCAGCCCGCCGACGATCTCGCCTTCGAGCGCATTTTCAACCAGCCCAAGCGCGGCCTCGGCGACGCCACGCTGCAAATGCTGCACGACTTCGCCCGGCGTGAGCGCATTCCGCTCACCCGCGCCGCCGCCATCATGGTCGAGACCGAGGAGCTGAAGCCGAAACAGCGCCAGACCCTGCGCCTGCTGATGGCGGATTTCGCCCGCTGGGCGTCGCTGATCGGGCAGAAGCCGCACAACGAACTGGCCGAACAGATTCTGGAGGAATCCGGCTATACCGACATGTGGAAGGCCGACCGCTCGGCCGACGCCGCCGGCCGTCTCGACAACCTCAAGGAGCTGGTGCGCTCCATGGAGGAGTTTCCCGATCTCGGCGCCTTTCTCGAACATATTTCGCTGGTCATGGACGCCGAGGCCAGGGACGCCGGCCCGCGCGTCTCGATCATGACGCTGCACGCCGCCAAGGGGCTCGAATTCGACATCGTGTTCCTGCCCGGTTGGGAGGAAGGCCTGTTCCCGCACCAGCGCTCGCTTGACGAGAACGGCCGCGCGGGATTGGAGGAAGAGCGCCGCCTCGCCTATGTCGGCCTCACCCGCGCGCGGCGCAACGCGCACATCTATTTCGCCACCAACCGACGTATCCACGGCCTCTGGCAGACGACGCTGCCCTCGCGCTTCGTCGACGAATTGCCGGCCGCCCATGTCGAGGTCGTGGAGGCCAGGGGCGGCCAATATGGCGGCTACGCCCAATCGCGCTTCGCCAATATGGATTCCTACGGCTCGAGCTACGACACGCCGGGCTGGAAACGCGCGCAGCAGCGCGGCGCCGCCAGCGGCGGCAAATGGGGCCAGCCCGCCGGCGGCGCGCCCCGCCGCGCGCCGTTGCAGATCGAGGGCGAACTCGTCGCCAAATCCACAATCGGCTCGGCCTATTCCCCCGGCGCCCGCGTCTTCCACCAGAAATTCGGCCCCGGCACGGTCGCCGCCGTCGACGGCAACAAACTGACGGTGGATTTCGACAAGGCGGGCCGGAAAATGGTGCTGGAGAGTTTTGTGGAACAGAAATAGCGCAGGAGAAAAACAGGCGAACAACGGCTTCCAAGATGAGCGTCAGATCGAATCAAAAGGACGCTTCTCATGCTCACCAACAGCCGCGACATCATCCGCCGCCTCAAAACGGAAGGCTGGGTTCTGGTGAGAACCAGGGGCTCGCTCCACCATTTTCGCCATCCGCGCACCGGCGCGCGCACGACCGTCCCTCATCCGAAGAAGAATCTGCCGCCCGGAACGGTGCGCAGCATCTGCAAGGCGGTCGGATGGCCGAAGGATTAGGCGGCGCGCCGCACGGGCGGCTGCGGCGCGGGCACGGCGATCACCAGCGCCGCGTCGGCGAACGCCTCCGCCCAGAGCGGATCGGCCCTGAGCGCCGACAGATCGCGCGCCTGCGGAATGGTCTCGCCGTCCTCGCGCAACCCCTCGGCCCACAAGTCCAGAGCCTCGGCGGCGTTGGCGAACAGATCGTCCATGTCGTCGGCGGCGGAAAAACAGCCAGGCGCGTCGGGAAACGTCACGCCATAGGCGCTGTCCCGCTCCTTGTGAACGATGGCGACGAAAGGTTTCATACTTGCGATCTCCGTCCGCCAATATAGCGTGGTCCGATCGCTCTCGCAAAACGTCGCGCGTCGCGGTTCAAGCCCACGGCGGCCGTCGCCGGTCGCGCCTGTCGGGAAAGGCTTCCCCATGAAAATCGGTCTGGTCGGCAGCGGCATGGTCGGCAGCGCCTGCGCCAACGCCTGCGTCCTGCGCGGCGTCGGCAGCCAGATGGTGCTGGTCGACCAGAACGAGGCTTTGGCCCGGGCGCAGGCCGAGGACATTCTGCACGCGACGCCCTTCGCCCAGTCGATGCCCGTCGTCGCCGGCGACTATGCCGACCTGGAAGGCTGCAAGGTCGTGATGATCGCCGCCGGCGTCAATCAGAAGCCCGGCGAATCCCGCCTCGATCTGCTCAGGCGCAACGCCGACGTGTTCGCGAGCATCCTGCCGCCGATCATCCGCAACGCGCCGGACGCCATCCTGCTGATCGCGACCAATCCCGTCGACATCATGACGCAGATCGCGACCGCCATGGCGGCGCGAAGCGGCATGGCGACGAACCGCGTCATCGGCTCCGGGACGATTCTGGACACCGCGCGGTTTCGCGCCCTGCTGGGCCAGCATCTGGGCGTGTCCAGCCATTCCGTCCATGCCTATGTGCTGGGCGAACATGGCGATTCGGAAGTCTTGCACTGGTCCGGCGCGCTGGCCGGCGCCGTTCCCGTGGTTCAGTTCGCGAGAGATATGGGCCGGCTGATCACCCCCGACGTCAAGCAGCAGATCGACGCCGGCGTGCGCAACGCCGCCGCCCGCATCATCCAGGGCAAGGGCGCGACATGGTATGGCATCGGCGCCGGCATGGCCCGTATCGCGCAGGCCGTGCTGAACGATGAAAACGCCATCCTGACCTGCAGCCGCGTCCACGAGGATGTTTGCGGCGTCGGGCCCGTCGCCCTGTCCCTCCCGGCCATCGTCAACGCGAGCGGCGTCGCCCATGTGCTGCGTCCCCCGCTGGACGCAAGCGAAGACGCCGCACTCCGGCGCGGCGCGTCGATCCTGGCCGGGGCCTGTCAAGGCCTCTCCGGGCTCAGCCATGGGTGAGCGGCAAACCGGCGCCGGTCACGGCTTCGGCGCGCGGGCTTGCAGATCAACGAGCGCGGAATCGGCCCTGGCGAGCACCTGCGTGGCGTCGCAAGCCGTCCCGCACATCGCCGCATAGGCCTCCAGCCGTTTGCGCTCCAACGCTCCGGCGAGGCATTGCTGCAATCGCGCGCCGGCGCCGCGCAGCGACTCGAATTGCGGGTTGAGCGCCTCCATCCGCAAGGCGCCGACGCCGAAATTCTTCGCCGCCGCCTCCCGCACCGTGCCGCCGATGCGCCGGCCGAGCGAGCCGATGGCGGAGGCCTCCAGCCCGCACTGCTCCGAGAAATGGAGTTCCGCGGCGGGCGCCGTGCCCGTGGCGGCGGCGGGCGCCACGGGCGGCGCGGCGCGATCGAAGGGCGGCGGCGCGCGGCCGTCGAGCCAGGTCGCCAGCGCGTAGCGCCACGGCGTCGGCGCCTGCGAGGGCGCGAGACCCTGCAGCCGATAGCGCGTGCGCCGCGCCACGCCGCCCATCCACACGCCGGCGCAGCCTTCGACGCAATCGGCGCCCTTGCCGAACTCCATCGTCAGATCGCCCCGCTGCAAATAGGCGCGCAAGCCCTTCTCCGCCGCGCGCGTCTCGCCGCCGCCGTCCTCGCCCGACTCGAGCGGCGAAGGCGCGAGCGACAGGAAATCCGGCTCGTAGCGGAAGGCGTCGGCGCGCGCCGCATGGGTGCGCAGCCAGAATTGCCGCGCGATCCAGGCGAGCCGCGCCTCCTCGGTCGCGTCCGAACCCGACAGCGCCAGATAGAGCGTGCCGAGCCAGCCCTTGTGCCGCGCGATCTCCGCGACGAGCCGCCCCGCGTCGCCCGGTTCGATCCGGCCGGACAGGATGACGGCGCGGCAGGCGTCCGGCGCCAGCAGCCGCGTTCGCTCGACGCCGAAATAGCGATAGAGCGCGCCCGCGTCCTCGTCGAAAACCTGCATCAATTCGCGATAGCGCGACGGCTCGACGCAGCGCAGCGTCATCGCCGGCGCCGGCGTCGCGACAAGCGCGACGACGAACAGGAGAGCGAGTCGGCCGAGCCGGATCATTGCCGCGCCCTTTCTCGCAGATCGCGCGTCTGCTCGCTCGCCGCGTGCAGGATGGCGGCCGCGTCGCAGCCGCGCGCGCATTGCTTGCCGAAGGCGGACAGCCGCTCGCGTTCGTTCGCCGCGGCGACGCATTGCTCCACCTTGCGGCGCCGGTCGAACACGCTGAGCAGGCTCTGGTTGAGCGGCGCGAGATCGAGGCGCACGCCGGCCCCGCGCGTCGCCAGTTGCGCGGTCGCCGCCCGCAATTGCAAATCGAGCTGTCGCAATTGTTCCGGATCGGACTCGCAGCGCGCGGACAGAAAATCCTGCACAAAACGCGGAAAGCGCGTCGCCTGCGCCGAAGTGGTGATCAGCGCCGACGTGGCGCGGAAGGTGCGGATATAGGCCTCCCCCGCGTCCATGCGCTCGTAGAAGGCGACATTGGCGCGCTCGGAGGCGATCAGCCCCTCATCCGTGCGCGCCATCGAGCGGTTGACGTCAAGATCGGATCCGCGCGGTTCCTGCGAGGGCGGCGCGGGCGCATTGGGCGCGCCGGGCGTCGCCGGCTTCGTCTGCCGGCTGTAACGCGCCCGGTGCACGAACACCTGCCCCGAGCGGTCCGAGCCCGCCGTCGCCATCATGCCGCAGGCCGAGGCGCAGCGCGCCCGCTGCGGCATGATCAGCGCGAGACCCGATTGCAGCGCCTGATAGGCCTTCCAGCTCGCCACGCTCGGCGTGGGAACGGTCATCATCGGCAGATTGGCGTAGCTTTGATCGAGCGACGGCGGCGCGGGCGCGAAATCCGGCTGATAGACCAAAGCCTGCCCCTTCGCGACCTGCACCGTGCGCGATTTGAGCCAGAACGCGCGCGTCAGATAGCCGAGCGTCAGCCCCTGCGTGACGGAGCCGCCGGGCGATCCGAGTTGCAATTCGGCGAGCCAGCCCTGTTGCTGCAGGATGAAGGCGAGCAGCTTGTCGGCGTCGGCGCGGTCATGCTTGATGCCGCCGGTCACCAGCGCCGCGCGGCAATGTTCGGGATGCGGCCGCATCCCCGCCGGCCAGTCGAGATAACGCGCCAAAGCCTCCGGCTGACCGCCGAACAAGGTCGCGAAATGCTTGTAGCGTGAGCCCTCGATGCAGACGACGTCGATCGCGGCGGCGGGACTCGCGGCCAACAGACCGATCGTGATCGCCGTCGCCCGAATTCGCATTTTAACGCGCCCCATCAACGCTTTCCCGCAGGATCGAACCCCCGCGTCGCCGCGTCAAGCCATTGGGTGCGGTGTGTGCAAATCTTTGCGTCAAAGCCAGCCGCGCCGGAAAAGCGTGCGGCTGAACGCCGCGCCCCCTCACCCCCCGCATTTCTCCGTATTGATCGGCAGAAACGCTTCCTCAGCCGGAATGGCGCGGATCGGCTCGTAATAATCCCACGGCTCGCGCGCCTCGCCCGGCTTGCGCACGCGATAGACCATGAGGTTGTAGACGACGCGGCCGTCGGCGCGCACATGCGCCGGCTTGCCGAAATAGTCGAGCGGCGTGTCGCGCATCGCCTTGTTGACCGCGACGGGCTCGTCCGTGCCCGCCTTGTTCATGGCGCGCAGATAATGCGACACGGCGGTATAGATTTCCGCCTGGTTCTTGCTCGGCATCGCGCCGCGCTGGTCGAAGAAGCGTTTGGCGAAGGCGCGCGAGGATTCGCTCTGGTCCCAGTAGAATCCGCTGGTGACGATGAGCCCCTGCGCCACTTTCGCGCCCAGCGCGTGAATGTCGTTGATGTAGATGAGCAGGCCGACGAGGTTTTGTCCATGCTCCGGCCCAACGTTGAACTCGCGCGCCTGTTTGATGATGTTGACGAGATCGGCGCCGACGCTGGCCAGCCCGATCATCGGCGCCTTCGAGTTCTGCGCCTGAAGGATCAGCGACGAGAAATCGCCGGCGTTGACCGGATGGCGCGTCGAGCCGACGACCTTGCCGCCAGCCTTCTCGATCACCTCCGTCGCGTCGCGCTGCAAGGCCGCGCCAAAGGCGATGTCCACCGCAATGAAATACCATTGCTTGCCGCCGGGTTGGTCGATCAGCGCCCTGGCCGTGCCCGCCGCCAGCGCATGCGTGTCGTCGGCCCAATGCGTCAGCGTCGGCGAGCAGAATTTGGCGGTGATGTCGGAGGTGGCCGAAGCCGTTACCAGAACGGACTTCTGCTTCGCGCGCGCCAGCTCCATCACCGCATAGGCCACCGGCGTCACCGGCAGATCGACGATGGCCGACACGCCCTCATTGTCGAACCAGCGCCGCGCGATGTTCGACGCCACATCCGGCTTGTTCTGCGTGTCGGCGTGAACGATCTCGATTTTCCGGCCCTTGAACCTGCCGCCGAAATCATCAACCGCCATCTGCGCCGCGAGGATGGAGCCCGGCCCGGCGGAATCGGCGTAAGGGCCGGATTCGTCTGTCAGCACGCCGATTTTGATCGGCGCCTCCTGCGCCGCCGCCGGCGCCGCGAACATCAGGGCGCCGGCCAGCGCCGCCGCGAGTGAACCACGTTGCATCGCTTCCTCCATTCGCCGCGACTGGCGCGCGGTCCTTATTTTGACAAGGGCCTCGTCGCCGCCGCCAGCCATTGGCGCGTCGGCGCGTCGACCAGCGGCGAGATCTCCTTGCGCACCCGCGCGTGATAGGCGTCGAGCCAGCCTATCTCGGCCGCGCTCATGAGCTTCGGCGCGATCAGCGCGCGGTCGATCGGCGCCAGCGTCAGCGTCTCGAACCCGAGCATGTCGCGCTCCGCGCCGGCGATGTCGCGCGCCGCGACGACGATGAGATTCTCGATACGGATTCCATAGGCGCCGGCTTTGTAATAGCCCGGCTCGTTCGACAGGATCATGCCCGGCTCCAGCGCCACATGACCGAGCTTTGAAATCCGTTGCGGCCCCTCGTGCACCGACAGATACGAACCGACGCCATGGCCAACGCCATGGTCGAAATCGAGCCCCGCCTCCCAGAGCGGCAAACGCGCGAGGGCGTCGATCTGCGCGCCGGTGGTTCCTTTCGGAAAGACCGCGCGGGCGATGCCGATATGCCCTTTCAGCACGCGGGTGAAGCGGTCGCGCGCTTCGGCGCCTGGTTTGCCGACCGCGACCGTGCGCGTGATGTCGGTCGTGCCGTCGAGATATTGACCACCGGAGTCGACGAGATAGACGCCGCGCCCGATGCGCGCATTGGATGCTTCGGTGACGCTGTAATGCGGGCTCGCGGCGTGCGGACCCATGGCCGAGATCGTCGGAAAGGAAATATCGGCGAGGCGACCGCCGTCGCGGCGGAAGGTTTCGAGCGCCTTCGCGACGTCGATTTCCGTGAGCTTGCCCTTCGGCGCCTCGGCGGCGAACCAGGCGAGAAAACGAACCACGGCGACGCCGTCGCGCAGATGCGCGGCGCGCGCGCCGGCCAGTTCCACGGCGTTCTTGCGCGCCTTCATCGCCGAGATCGGATCGACGCCGACGTCGTCAATTCCGCCGGCCTCGCGGAAGGCGCGCGTCAACGCCATCGGCGCCGTCGCCGCGTCGAAGCGCAGCGTCGCGCCGGCCTCTCCCAGCTTGCGCAGATCCTCCGCCAGGCGCTCCGGCGCGCGCAGCGCCGCAAGCTTGCCCAGCGCCGCCGACGTTCTGGCGTCGAGCTTGCGCGGATCAAGGTAAAGCCGCGCCGCGCCCGATTTCTCGATCAGCGCATGGCCGAGCGGCAGCGGCGTATGCGCGACATCGCCGCCGCGAATGTTGAACGCCCACGCCATCGCGTGCGGATCGCTGACGACAAGCGCCTCGCCCGTGAGCGCCGCGGCGACGCGCGCCAGCTTGCGCGCCGCGCTCTCGCCGGCGTAGCGCGCCGGATGCAGCCGGATCGGCGCGCAGGGCGCGGCCGGCCGATCCGTCCAGACCGCGTCGATCGGGTTCGGGTCGCAGGCGACAAGCTCGGCTCCGGCGGCTTTCGCGGCCTGCTCCAGCCGTGCGAATTGACCGGGCGTATGCAGACGTCCGTCGCAGCCGATGCGCGCGCCCTGGGGCGCGTTTTTCTCCAGCCACGCCTCGGGACTGGTCCCGGCGGACGCGACGACCGTAAAAGCCGCCGCATCGACCTGCTGGGGCGCCTGCAACGTATAGCGGCCGTCGACGAACAAGGCCGCTTTGCCGGCCAGCACGACGACCACGCCCGCCGATCCGGTGAAGCCGGTCAACCAGGCCAGCCTTTCAGCATTGGCCGGCACATACTCATTCTGATGCTCGTCGGCGCGCGGCGCGATGAAGCCGTCGAGGCCGCGCCGCGCCAATTCCGCGCGCAGGGCGGCAAGCCGCGCCGCGCCATGCGCCGGATCGCTGGCCTCAGTGAAATTCTGAAAGACGGATTCGAACATGAGTCGAGACTAGGACGCCGCGTCCGGAGCGGCAATTGGCTTGACGATCGTCAATCCGCGCAAACCAGCCATTCGCAATGAGCATGGCGGAATGAATGGTTTTGCCGCATTGCACCATTATATTGCACTGCAACAAATCGCTTTGGGCGAGCCGCATGCGCCGTCAGGGCGGAATTTCAGGAGAGTTGCATGACCACGACGACCTTCACGCACATCCGCCACCACGGCCACGACCGGCTGGCCGTCTCCTTCATGGACTCGCTGCGCGCCTTTGTCGCGCGTCTGACGAATGTCGAGAAGCCCGCTTCGGACGATCTGTACGGCCCGCTCGCCGGCCGCCGCTGGTGCGATTCGACCGAGCGTGAACTGCTTGCCGGCCTCGGCCGCCGCCGTTCGATTCTCGACTGAGTTGAAACGATCAGGCTGAAGCGCGTCGCGCGGCCGCGCCGCCGCGCCGCAACAGCAGGCTGGCCCAGCCGTCGAGATCAAGACGGCGGGCAAGCGTGAATCCCTGCGCCCGATAGGCCGCGAGCACGCCGGGCGCATCGCGCCCCAGCAGCCCCGACAGCACGATATCGCCGCCCGGCGCCGCCAACCGCGCCAAAGCCGGCGCCAGCGCTCTCAGCGGCCGCGCCAGAATATTCGCCAGAATCAGATCGTAGGGCGCGCCGGCCTGCAGCGCCGGATGCGCGACGCCTGTCGCCGTCACCGGCTTCAGCCATGCGCCGGCGCCGTTGAGCCGCGCGTTGGAGGTCGTCGCCGTCACCGAAACCGGATCGATATCCCCCGCCGCCACACTCTGCTTCAGCAGTTTCGCCGCCGCGATGGCCAGCACGCCCGTGCCCGTGCCGACGTCGAGAATGCGCATCGGCCGCCGCTGCTTGCAGATCCGATCGAGAAAGGTCAGGCAGCCGCGCGTCGTGCCGTGATGGCCGGTGCCGAAGGCCAGCGCCGCCTCGATTTCCAGCGCGATGTCGTTGGGCCGGACGCGCGCCCTGTCGTGCGAGCCATGCACGAGGAAGCGTCCGGCGCGCACCGCGCTCAGGCCTTCCAGTGAAGAGGCCACCCAGTCGCGCTGCGCCACACGGCCGAACTCAAGCCGCGCCGCCGCCGCCGCGCCCGCCGCCGCCGCCACCAGCGCCCGCACGTTCTCCTCGTCCGGCGCCGCGCCAAAATACACCTCGACGATCCATGGACCCGAGTTCCAGGTTTCAGTCGACGTCTTCTCCTCGAACGCCGCCGCGGCCGTGTCGGCGGGGTCGAACGTCTCGACAATGATGTCGGCGATGCTGCGCGCGGTCGCTTCGTCCGTGCGCAGACGCATGACGTGAGCGGCGTTGTTGGGGGGCAATCCTTCGAGCATGCGCGGCCGATAGCATGGGCCGGGCCGCCGCGCAAAGCCGCCGCGCGTTGGCCGGCGCCACGAATGCGGCTATCGTGGCGCCATGAAGCTCATTCGGACCCTCGCCATTCTCGTCCTGATCGCGCCAGTCGCCGTCCGCGCCGACGCGCCGCAGCCAGCCCCCCTGCCCACGCCGACGCAAGCGGCGCCGACGCCGCAGCCCGTGCCGCGCCCCGTGCAACTGCCGACGGACGCGCCGGAGCCCGCCCCGATCGCCGATGCGCCGAGGGGCGCGCCGGACGGAGCCGCCACGGCGCAGAACTACGGCGCGCGCGATCCGGATTGTCTCGAATGGACCGACGCCTGCCACACATGCGCCCGCGACGCGACGGGCGCGACGCAATGCTCGACGCCCGGCGCCGCCTGCACCCTGGGACCGGTCGTCTGCAAGGTGAAGAAGCAGCCGCCGATTCCGACGCCGGAGAGTTCGAAACAATGAAAGCGCCCGTCGCCGCCCTTTTGCTTGCAGCCAGCGTTACGCCGGCCCTGGCCCGCCCCTGCGACGCCGACGCCAAAAAGCGCGCGCGGGCGCTTCTGAACCTGCACACGGAGGCCGCGCCCGGCAGCCCGGCGGCGATCGGCGACGTCAGGACGCTCGGCGACATCCGGGCGCTCCGGGGCAAGGGCCGCTTCGACGTGCTGGAGACCAGCGGCCATGTCTACAAGGCCGAATACCGCATCCGCCTCATCTATGCGAAGATTGCGGGAAGCTGCCTGCTCATGGGTCAGGAAATCCTGGAAGTCTCGGACCCGTATTGAAAGCCAGGCCGCGCCGCGACGCGCGCAACAAAAAGCCCTCGCGCCGAGGCGACGCGAGGGCTTTTGCCGAATGGAAGAGATCAGGCTTCGCGCGCGCCGGTGAACGGCGTCGAGCCCATCATGGTCTCGTAATTGCCCGCAAGAGAATCGCCGGAAATCTCGGCCTCGAACGACACCGGGAACTCGCCCATCGGGGTCGGCACCTTCGACGAGAAGGAAATCTTGTCGCCGTCGATCTTCAGATCCTCGAGCGGGGCCGACCCGCGGTCGGATTCGAGCGCGCCCGACGCGCCGTCGATCTTCAGCAAGGGGGTCTGCACGCCGAACGGCGTGTTCATCGTCAGTCTCCAGGCGCCCGTCGCGGACATTTTAAATCTCCCGAGAAAATGGTTCTCATATGAACTATCTCACGCCGAACCCCGTTCTGTCCAGCCCCGACGCGATGGACGACAGATAAGCACAGTCGCGCGCACGCGCCACGCCGGGACGAAAAATCTTTTGCCTCAGCCGCCGACGCGCACGAACCACTCGTCCTCGCTGATCGTCTCGACGCCCAGTTCCTGCGCCCTGGCGAGCTTGGAGCCCGCCCCCGGCCCGGCGACGACGAGATCGGTCTTCCTGGACACCGAGCCCGCGACCCTGGCGCCCAGCCGCTCGGCCATCGCCTTGGCCTCGTCGCGCGTCATCCGCTCCAGCGCGCCGGTGAAGACGACGGTCTTGCCGGCGACGGGCGACGCGGCGGCCACTGCCTCCATCGCCTCCGGCGTCACCTGCGCCAGCAGCGCGTCGAGCGCGGATTCATTGTGCTCTTCCATGAAGAAGTCGGCGACCGCCTCGGCCACGACAGGCCCGACGCCATCGATGGAATTGATTTCGGCCCGCGCTTCCGAATCCGGGGCCGCCACGCGCGCCGTCGCGCGCAAAGCCTCGAAAGACCCGAAATGCCGCGCCAGCCGCCGCGCGTTGGTCTCCCCGACATGGCGAATGCCGAGCGCGAAGATGAAGCGGTTGAGCGGAATGCGCCGCCGCGCATCGATGGCGGCGAAGAGGTTACGCACCGAGGTTTCGCCGAACCCTTCCATGTTCCGGAGCTTCGTCAGATTGTCCGGCGCGGAATCGCGTCGCTCCAGCGTGAAAATATCCGCGGGCGTGTGGATCAGGCCGCGCTCGAAGAACAGCGCGATCTGCCTGTCGCCAAGGCCTTCGATATCCATCGCGAGGCGAGAGCAGAAATGCTTCAGACGCTCCACCGCCTGCGCCGGGCAGACGAGACCGCCGGCGCAGCGGCGCACGACATCGGCCTCGCCGGTCTTTTCATCGATCTCGCGTTTGGCCTCCGAGCCGCAGGCCGGGCAAACATGCGGAAACGCATAGGGCGCAGCATCGGCCGGACGCATCTCCGCGATGAACCCGAGCACTTGCGGAATGACGTCGCCGGCGCGCTGCACGATCACCGTGTCGCCGATGCGGACATCCTTGCGCGCAATCTCGTCCTCGTTGTGCAGCGTCGCGTTGGAGACGACGACGCCGCCGACGGTGACGGGATCGAGCCGCGCCACCGGCGTCAGCGCGCCCGTGCGTCCCACCTGAATCTCGATGTCGCGCAACACGGTCGTCGCGCGTTCGGCCGGGAATTTATGCGCCACCGCCCAGCGCGGCGCGCGCGACACGAATCCGAGCCGCGTCTGCAAGGCGATGTCGTCGACCTTGTAGACGACGCCGTCGATGTCGTAGCCGAGCCGTGCGCGATCCGCTTCGAGCCCGCGATAGACGGCGAGCATCTCCTCCACGCTTTCGCAGCGCGTCAGGCGTGGATTGGTCGGCAGCCCCATCGCCGCGAACGCCGCGACGACGCCGGCCTGCGTGTCGTCCGGCAAGGCGCTCGCCTCGCCCCAGGCATAGGCGAAGAAATGCAACGGCCGTTTCGCCGTCATCGCCGGATCGATCTGGCGCAGCGAGCCCGCCGCCGCATTGCGCGGATTGGCGAAAATTTTCTCGCCCGCCTCGGCCTGACGCGCGTTGAGCGCGGTGAAATCCGCGTGCGTCATGTAGATCTCGCCGCGCACGTCGAGCACGTCCGGGACGGCGCCTTTCAGGCGCTGCGGAATCTCGCGGATCGTCCTGACATTGGCGGTCACGTCCTCGCCCTCGAAGCCGTCGCCGCGCGTCGCCGCCTGAACCAGTTCGCCCTTCACATAACGCAACGAGCACGACAGCCCGTCGATTTTCGGCTCGGCGGTGAAGGCGAGCGCAACATCGTCGGAAAGACCGAGAAATCTGCGCACGCGCGCGACAAATTCATGAACCTCGGCGTCGGAAAACACATTGCCAAGCGAGAGCATCGGCGCGGCGTGCTTCACCTTGCCGAACTTCTCTGAGGGCGCGGCGCCGACCTTTCGCGTCAGCGAGTCCGGCGTCGCGAGTTCGGAGAATTCCGCTTCCAGCGCCTCGTAGCGTCGCCGCAAAGCGTCATATTCCGCGTCTGAAATCGTCGGCGCGTCCTCGGCGTGATAGCGCCTGTCGTGCCCGGCGATCTCTTCCGCCAGCCGCGCGTGTTCGGCGCGGGCGGCGGCGATGTCGGCAGCATTATTGGTCATCATCTGTCCCAAAGGCGCAAGATAACCTTCCCGGAGCGAGAAGGCGGCGGCGCAGCCGCCCGATGAGGGGTGAGACCGTCAGATTTTGTCCTCGAACAACCGACCGGCGCAAGACATGGCGCCCGCGCTTCCTCACGCCGGACGCGGCGCCGTCATGCGATAATCGAACACGCGCTTGTAGCGCTCGACCTCGGCTTCGGGGCCTGCGATCTTCGCGGGATTGTCGGAGAGCTTCACCGCCGGCTTGCCCTCGACCGCGATGACCTTGCACACGAGCGACAAGGGATCGAGATCGGCGCCGGCGCCATTGGGCACGCATCCGGTGAAATCATTGGTCAGATTGGTGCCCCAGCCGATCGACGCTTCCGCCTTGCCGCGCAGATAGCGCACCGTCTCCTCGATCGTGTCCACCGTCATGCTGTCGGAGAGAACGATCAGCTTCTGGCGCGGATCGCGGCCGCGCGATCTCCACCAGTCGATCAGCTCCTGCGCGCCTTCGATCGGCGGTGCGGAATCGGGGCGTCCGCCGCGCCAGTCGGCCACCCAGTCCGGCGCGCCCGCGAGAAAGGCGCTGGTGCCGAATGTGTCGGGCAGCATGATCAGCAGATTGCCGTCATAGAGCTTGGCCCAATCGGCGAGCATGGCGTAAGGCGCCTGCCGCAACGCCGCATCGTCGGGCGCGACCGCCGCGTAGACCATCGGCAGTTCGTGCGCATTGGTGCCGATGGCCTCGAGACCGGTGTCCATCGCGTGCTTGACGTTGGACGTGCCGATGAAGCTCTTGCCGAGGCCTTCCTGCATGGCCTCGACGCACCAGCGCTGCCACAGAAAGCCGTGGCGCCGCCGCGTGCCGAAATCGGCGATGCGCAGCGCGCCCTCGTCGCGCAGCGCCCGCAGCCGCTCCACCTTGCCCCAGAGCTTCGCCTTGGCGCGCGCGTAGAGCACATCAAGCTCGAAGCGCGTCATGCCGCGCATCGCGGCGCGGTAGCGCATTTCATTGATGATGGCCAGCGCCGGCACCTCCCACATCGTCGTCTCGCGCCACAGGCCGTCGAAATGCAGTTCGAACTGTCCGTCCTTCTTGTGCAATTCGTAAGGCGGCAACTGGAAAGTGGAGAGATATTCGATGAAGGCCGGCTCGAAAATCTGCTTCTTGCCGTAGAACGTGTTGCCGGCGAGCCAGATCAGTTCGTTCTTGGCGAAGCGCACGGTGCGGGCGTGATCGAGTTGGGCGATCAACTCGCGCTCGTCGATCGTGTCTGCGAGCCGGATGTGCGTCGAACGGTTGATGAGGCCGAACGTCACCCGCCGCTCGCGATGCAGCTTCCAGATCATTTGCTGCATCAGCAGTTTGTAGAAATCCGTGTCGAGCAGCGTGCGCACGACCGGATCGATGCGGAACGAATGGTCGTAGACGCGCGTGGCGAGATCGAGCGGCATGGCGGTTCCGATGGAGGCGCGCGATGGCGCAGGCCCGAAGCGGCGCGATTGAAAAGCAGCCGGGCCGCCTTGTCAAAGCGGCGAATTCGCCCCGGCGATCAGGCGCGCAGCCGCCGCCCGCGCCTCATCGGTGATGGTCGCGCCGGCAAGCATCCGCGCCACTTCCTCCCGCCGCGCGGCGGCGTCGAGCGCGGCGACGCGCGTCGCCACCCGCGCGCCCCTGTCGGCGGCGTCCTTGGCGATGCGCAGATGCGTCGCCGCGCGCGCCGCCACCTGCGGCGCATGTGTGACAGCGAGCACCTGCGCCCGCTCCGCCAGCCGCGCCAGGCGCTGGCCGATGGCGTCGGCCACAGCCCCGCCGACGCCGGTGTCGATTTCGTCGAAGACGAGCGTCGGCGCCGAACCGCGATCCGCCAGCACGACTTTCAACGCCAGCATGAAGCGCGCCAGTTCGCCGCCGGAGGCGACCTTCATCAGCGGTCCGTCCCGCGTGCCGGGATTGGTCTGCGCCCGGAACTCCACCTGATCGATGCCGTCGGGGCCCGACAGGCCGGCGTCGGAAACGATCCCTGTGATGAATTTGGCCCGCTCGAGCTTCAGCGGCGCGAGTTCGCCGCAGACGGCCGCGTCGAGCGTTTTCGCCGCCGCCTTGCGCGCCTTCGACAGCGCGTCGGCGCGGCGGGCATAGAGCGCCTCGGCTTCGGCCGCCGCCTGCGACAGCCTCACCAGCCGCGCCTCTCCCGCATCGAGCGCGGCAAGATCGGCGGCGAATTTTTCCGCCAGCGCCGGCAGCGCCTCCACGGCGCAGGAATATTTGCGCGCCGCGCCGCGCAACGCGAACAATCGTTCCTCGACGCGCTCCAGCTCGCGCGGATCGAAATCGGCTTCTCGCAACGCCGCCTCGATCATCGTCTGCGCCGCGTCGAGCGCGACGATGGCGGCGTCGAGCGCCTTCACCGACGGCTCGATCAGCGTCGGCGCCTGCCCCGCCCGCCGCTCCAGCCGACGCATCACGCCGGACAGCATGGCGATGGGCGCATGATCGCCGCCGACCGCCTCCTGCGCGTCGCGCAGTTCGGCCGTCACCTTCTCGGCCTGCATCATGCCCGCGCGCCGGGCGGCAAGCTCGTCCTCCTCGCCCTGCGACGGCGCGAGCCGGGTCAATTCTTCATGAGCGTGGCGCAAAAAATCGGCGTCGGCGCGCGCTTTGGCGATGCGCGCCTCCTCCCGCTCCAGTTCGGCGCGGGCGGCGCGGACGGCGTGATAGGCGGCGCGCGCCTCGCCCGCCTGCCGGCCGAGCCCGCCATAGGCGTCGACCAGGGCGCGATGCGTCGCCGGCGACACCAGCGCGCGGTCGTCATGCTGGCCATGGATTTCGACGAGTTCGCGCGCGATGCTGCGCAGGGCCTGGGCGCTGATCGCCTGATCGTTGGCGAAGGCGCGCGTGCGCCCGTCCGCCATCTGCACGCGGCGCAGAATGAGATCGCCCTCGACGTCGATGTCATGGGCCCGCGCCTGCGCCCGCGCGGGGTGGTCCGCCGCCAGATCGAAGACGGCCGTCACCTGCCCCTGCGGCTGACCCTCGCGCACCAGCGCGCCGTCGCCGCGCCCGCCGAGCGCCAGCGCAAAGGCGTCGAGAAGGATGGATTTGCCCGCGCCCGTCTCGCCCGTCAGCACCGTCAGCCCACCGCCCAATTGCAGATCGAGCCGATCGATCAGCACGATGTCGCGGATGGCGAGCTGGACGAGCATCGGGCGCGGAACCTGCGCGGCGGGGCCTCAGCCCTGGGACGTCTTGCCGCGGAACAGCCTGGAAATCCAGGAATCCCGGCTTTCCTTCGGCTCCGCGCCGGCGCCTTGCAGCTTGGAAAAGGCGTCCTTGTACCAGGTCGAGTCGGGGAAGTTGTGCCCCAGCACCGCCGCGGCCGTCTGCGCCTCGTGAATGATGCCGAGGCCGATATAGGCCTCCGTCAGCCGCATCAGCGCCTCTTCCGTCTGCCGGGTCGTCTGGTATTTGCCCAGCACCTCGCGGAAGCGATTGATGGCTGCGGTGTAGTTGTTGCGGCGCAAATAGAAACGGCCGACCGACATTTCCTTGCCGGCAAGCTGATCGCGCGTCACCTGAATTTTATATTTGGCGTCTTCGGCATATTCCGATTTCGGATATTTGGTCACCACCGCCTGGAACGCGTCGAGCGCCTTGCTCGCCGTGTCCTGATCGCGCGTGATATCCGGAATCTGGTGGTAATACGCCATCGCGACAAGATATTGCGCATAGGCCGCGTCCGGCGAGGTCGGATAGCGCGCGACGAAGCGCTGGCCGCTCTGGATCGCGTCGGTATATTTGCCGGCCTCGTATTCGGAATAGGTGCTCATGACGAGCCCCTTCCTGGAATATTCCGAATAGGGATGCTGCTTTTCGATATCGTCGAACTTCTTCGCCGCGCCCTCGTAGTCCTTCTTCTGCAACCGGGCGAGACCCTGGTTGTAGCTCTCGTCCGCCGGGACGTCGGGCAGGATTTTCGTCTCGTATTTTTCGCCGAACAGGCCGTCGAGCGAGGAACACGCGCCAAGCGGCGCCGCAAGGGCCGCGACGGCGACAAGTCGCGCGGCCAGGGCGATCGGCGTCCGGGTGCGAAGAAGAGAGGCGAAATTCATGCAGGTCATACTCTCGGCGCCAAGGGAAACGAGCGAGCCGTCGCCTCGCTCTTTAGCGCGTTTGGACACAGCGCGCCACCGTCGACATTGATCGATGAGACAAGGCGTTAATGTGGCGCGCCGCCAAAAACTTCGCCTCCGGCGAAGATTATCGCACGCTGCGGCGCGACCGCCACAGCCTTCCGGCCGCTACGGGCTCAGTTCACGTCCGGCGCATAGGCCGGCGAGACGGCCAGGCCGAGATCGGCGCGCACGCCCTCCCGCCGCGCCGCGGGCGCGATCTCGATCATCTCGTAGTTGGAGCGGTCGGCGAACAGCGCCTCGACCACCGCGACATTCATCTTGTGGCCGCTGCAATAGGAACGGTAATGACCGAGAATCGGGGCGCCGGCCAACGCCAGATCGCCCACCGCGTCGAGCGTCTTGTGGCGGACGAACTCGTCGGCGTAGCGCAGGCCTTCCGGATTGAGAATGCGGTCGCCGTCGAGCGCCACAGTGTTTTCAAGCGAGGAGCCGAGCGCGAACCCGGCCTTCCAAAGCCGCTCCACGTCCTGGATGAAGCCGAACGTGCGAGCCCGCGCGATGTCGTGACGGAACACCTGCGGATCGAGATCGAACACGCGCTTCTGCCGGCCGATCACGGCCTGATGGAAATCGATCTCCACTTCCAGCCGGAAGCCGCGCTCGAAGGGGCGCAGCTCGGAGAAGGCGCGGCCGTTCTCGACGCGAACCGGCTTGAGAATCTTGATGTAGCGGCGGCGCGCTTTCAGCGTCCGCACGCCGGCCTGATCGATGGCCTCGACGAAATAGCCGGCCGACCCGTCCATGATCGGCACTTCCGGTCCATCGACCTCGACGAGGCAATTATCGACGCCGAGGCCGGAAAGGGCCGCGAGCAGATGCTCGATCGTGGCGACGGTCGCCTGCGAGGCGTCGCCAATCACCGTGCACAATTCGGTCATGGAGACCCTGGACCAGCGCGCCTCGATATGGCGCTCGCGGCCGTTGGGCAGTCCGGTGCGAAGAAACACAATACCGCTGTCGGCGTCGGCGGGGTGCAGGATCAGACGGACAGGAGCGTTCGAATGAACGCCGGCGCCGGTAAGAACGACGCGCTCGGCAAGGGTCGTCTGGAGGCCGATTTTCATGCCTGACCTTTTTATTGCGCCGCTGAATTTGTCGGCCGCCTGCAAAAATCCCCAACGCCGCGAAATCACCCGAGTTGAATCACAAAAAGAACAAGGGATTTTGATCGACTGACGTTGCGAATCGCCATCACGGTTAACCGATCGGCGAGGGCAAAATACGCGCGGCCGGCCACGCCGCCAAATCACGCTTTCTTACCGTCTGTTACATATGCAACGTGATGCACGCCGCCTTATTTTTAACTATGAAAACAGATCGTTAGAAAATGATTAAGCCCGCGCCTGAGCGCGGGCCGTTTTTTTTCGCGGACTGTTGCTGCGGGGTCGCGGTTCAGTTCGACTGGCGGCGCAGGAACGCCGGGATTTCGAGTTGGTCGTCCTCGATCGCCCGCGACGGTTGCATCGGCCGGCCGTGATGATCGAGGCCCTGCTGCGCGCGCGGCGCCGGCGCGGCGGGCCGCTTGCCGTATTCCGAATGCACCGGATTGGGCGCGCGCGGCGGCTGGTGGCCGATTTGCGGCGCCGCCGGACGCGCCGGCTGGGTAGTCTCTTCCGCCTTGCTCATGCCGAAGGCCGCGAGGCGCTCGAGCAGGGTGCGGCGCTTGTTCTCGGCCGGCGAGGCCTCCGGACGGACGGGCTCGCCGCGCTGCGCGCGCAACTGATTCTGGCCCGGAAGCGGCAGGTCGGACACGTCGGGCATGGCGCGCGGTTGGCGCAGCAAGGGCTGCTCCGCCGCCGGCGGCACGAAGGGGCCGGCGTGATACGTCTCGACCGGGCGCGGCGCCGGGGCCGGCGGCTCGGCGAAATAGGTCTGGCGCGGCGCGGCCGGCTGCACCTGCACGTCGTGACGGGCGATCGGCTGCGGCGCGGGCTGCTCGTAATGATGCTGCGCCGCCGGCGCGGGCTCATGATAGACGGGCGCCTGCTGAACCGGCGGCTCGATGGGCTGCGGCGCCTGCATGACGACCGGCTGCGGCGCCGGCTCCACCAGGCGCTGCGCCTCGGGGCGCGGCGCGGTCTGGGCGCGCAGGCGCTGCGCCACCTCGGCGATGCGGGCTTCGGCGGCGCTGAAGTCGCGGGCGACGGCGCCGGCCGGCTGGTCGATGCCGGTGGCCACCACCGACACGCGCATGATGCCTTCGAGGCCGGGGTCGAGCGTCGCGCCAAGGATGATGTTGGCGTCCTCGTCCACTTCCTGACGGATGCGGCTGGCCGCCTCGTCGATTTCATAAAGCGTCAGATCGCTGCCGCCGGTGATCGAGATCAGCAGGCCGCGCGCGCCCTTCATCGAGGTCTCGTCGAGCAGCGGGTTGGCGATGGCCGCCTCGGCGGCCATGATCGCGCGGCGGTCGCCGGTCGATTCGCCCGTGCCCATCATCGCCTTGCCCATCTCGCGCATCACGGCGCGCACGTCGGCGAAGTCGAGATTGATGAGGCCTTCCTTGACCATCAGATCGGTGATGCAGGCCACGCCCGAATAGAGCACCTGATCGGCCATGGCGAAGGCGTCCGCGAAGGTCGTCTTCTCGTTGGCGACGCGGAACAGGTTCTGGTTGGGAATGACGATCAGCGTGTCGACGGATTTCTGCAGTTCGGTGATGCCGGAATCGGCGATGCGCATGCGCCGCTGGCCTTCGAACTGGAACGGCTTGGTGACGACGCCGACGGTGAGAATGCCCATGTCGCGGGCGATGCGGGCGATGACCGGGGCCGCGCCCGTGCCCGTGCCGCCGCCCATGCCGGCGGTGACGAACACCATATGCGCGCCAGCCAGATGATCGCGGATTTCCTCCAGCGCTTCCTCCGCCGCCGCCCGGCCGACTTCCGGCTGCGAGCCGGCGCCAAGACCCTCGGTGACCTGCAGGCCCATCTGGATGATCCGCTCGGCCCTGGAGGCCGTCAGCGCCTGCGCGTCGGTGTTGGCGACGATGAAATCGACGCCGACGAGACCGGACACGATCATGTTGTTGACGGCGTTTCCGCCCGCGCCGCCGACGCCGCACACCATGATTCGCGGCTTCAGTTCCCGAAGTTCAGGAGCTTTGAGATTGATCGTCATTGTCTGGCCTCTCGACAGGGAGCGCTCCGCCGCGTCCCGTTTGTGTTTACTGATTCGAATCTTGCCGGTTCCGGCCGCCGCGCCGGCTCCCGCAAGGGTGATACGCCTAGAAACTGTCCTTCAACCATCGCCCGACCCGGGCGAGATAGCCGTCGGTGCCGGTCGCCTGCACCATTCCCGCGCCGCGCGGTTCAAAGTGCTCGATGCCCGTCACCTGCGGGTAGATCATGAGGCCGACGGCCGCCGAAAACGCCGGATTTTTCGCGGACTCGGGCAAACCCTGGATGCCGAGCGGACGCCCGACCCGCACCTGACCGAGCAGGATGCGTTTCGCCGCCTCGGTTACGCCGGTGAGCTGACTCGCGCCGCCCGTGAGGACGATTCGCAGGCCGGCATGGGGCTTCTGACCCGCCGCTGTCAACCGGTCGCGCGTCAATTCAAGGATCTCATCGACGCGCGGCTTGATGATGCGCACGAGTTGCGCTTTCGGCAAGTGGCTCGGATGGTCGCCGTCGTCGCCCACCTGCGTCACCGCGATCGTCTCGCGATCGTCCGAGGGCGAGGAAATGCAGGCCCCATACAGGGTCTTCAGGCGCTCGGCGTCGGCGAGCCGCGTGTTGAGGCCGCGCGCGATGTCCATCGTGATGTGATTGCCGCCGACCGCCACGGCGTCGACATGCGTCAAAGAGCCGCCGGCGAACATGCCGATCGAAGTGGTGCCGCCGCCGAGATCAATCAGCGCCGTGCCCATCTCCGCCTCGTCGTCGACCAGCGCCGACAGGCCGGCGGCGTAGGGCGTCGACACCATCGCCTCGACGCCGAGGTGGCAGCGCTCGACCGCCAGCATCAGGTTGCGCGCCGCCGCGGCGTCGCAGGACACGACATGCATGTCCGCGCCGAGTTCGTCGCCGAACATGCCCTTGGGATCGCGGATGCCGCGCGCCGCGTCGAGCCGGTAGCCCGTCGGCAGCGAATGCAGCACCGCCCGCCCCTGCCGCGCCGTGCGCGAGGAGCACGCCTCGAGCACGCGATGAATGTCGGATTCCGAAACCGCCCGCCCGGAGACGCCGATCTTGGCTGCGTAATGCTGCGAGCCGATGCGCCCGCCAGTCATGTTGACGATGACGCTTTCAACCTGCACGCCGGCCATGCGCTCGGCCGCGTCCACCGCGAGGCGGATGGCGTTTTCCGCCTCCTCCATGTCGACGATGACGCCGCCCTTGACGCCGCGCGAGCGCTGATGGCCGATGCCGAGTATCTGGCAGCGATGCGTGCGCCCGCGCAGCATGTCCGACGCCTCCATCGGCGCGAGGCGCGCGATCAGGCAGACGATTTTGGACGTGCCGACGTCAAGCACCGACAACATGGCCGTTTTGCGCGTCGAAAGGGGGCGCATTCTCGGCGGCATCAAACGCGAACTCATGTCTGACCACCTTTGGGCTTCGCCTTTTTGGCGAGGCTTTCCGCACGCAGGCTCGCGGCCTCCTCGGACAGGCGCGCGACGATGCGGCCCGGCTGACGCAGGTCGAGAGAAAGCACATCCTTGTCGAGAACCCGCCAGTCGCGTTGCGCCTGCGCCAGCGCCGCGACGGCGGCGGCGGGGTCGCGCTCGGGCAGTTTGACCTCGACATTGTTGGTCATCTTCAGCGTCCATCGACGCTCGGCGACGAGCATGCCGGCGCGGATGCGCGGACGCAGGTCGCCCGCCGCCTCCATCAGCCTCGCGAATTCGGCGGCGCGCGCGTTGGCGCCGTCGCCGACGACGAAGGGCAGGCCGGCGAAGCGCTGGTCGCGCATGTCGTCGATGACCTTGCCGTCGGCGGAAACGATCGTCACCTTGCCGGCGTTTTGCCACACCGCCACCGGCTGGCGCTCCTCGATCTCGATCAGCAGCCGGTTCGGATAGAACTTGCGCACCCTGGCGTTGCGGATCAGCGGCGCAGCGATCAGCCGCTCGCGCGTCTGCGCGGCATCGAGGAAGATCAGGGAATTCCTCGGCCCGACGCCGGCCAGCGCCAGAACCTCCGGCTCGGAAAGCTCGCCCTGCCCGGTGATCGTCACCGCGTCGATGCCGAAGCCGAGCGCCCTGGCCAGAACGTCGCGCGGCGCGCCGTTCTGATCGACGAAGATCTGATATTGGCCGCCGCGCGCGACGGCGTAGCCGAAAACCGCGCCCATCAGCAAAAAGACGAGCAGCGTGCCGAAGCCGCGGCGCGTCGTCAGCGCCGCCGCGCGCGTCCAGACGCCCTTGCGCGCCGCGCGCGCGCGGCGCGGCGGCGCGATCGGCCCGCGCGGGGCGGCGACGGACGCGTGATTGGCGGAGGCAAACGCCGGGCGAGCGGGGACAAGGCCTTCGAGACCTTCCCTCAGCGATCGCAGGAGGCGTCTTCCACCATCCATTTGACAAGCTCACCAAACGACATGCCGGCGTAAGCGGCCATTTCCGGAACCAGGGACGTCTCCGTCATGCCGGGTTGCGTGTTGACCTCCAGCACGACGAGTTCGCCGGAACCGTCCGGCCTGTCGTCGTAGCGGAAGTCGCTTCGGCTGACGCCGCGACACCCGAGCGCCCTGTGCGCCTTGAGCGCCAACTCTTGAATCTTTTGGTAAATATTTCCTTTAAGATTTGCCGGAAGGATGTGGATAGAGCCGCCTTTCGCATATTTCGCGTGATAGTCGTACCAGCCGCCGTCGGCGGCGCGAATTTCGATCACATCCAACGGCTTGTCGCCCATGACCGCGCAGGTCAGCTCGCGCCCGGCGATGAATGTCTCCGCCAGCATTTCGTCGCCGTGAGGCCAGTCCGGCTTCAGCATCTCCTGGGGCGGATGCGGCGTTCCGTCCTGCACGATGAACACGCCGAAGGACGAGCCCTCCGCCACCGGCTTGAGCACATAGGGCGGCGGCAAAACATGCGCCTTCGCCGCCTCGAAGCGCGAGACAAGCCGGCCCGACGGCACGGGCACGCCCGCCGCCGCCATCACCGTCTTGGCCTTCTCCTTGTGCATGGCCAGCGCCGAGGCCAGCACGCCCGAATGCGTGTAGGGAATGCGCAGCGTCTCCAGCACGCCCTGAATCGAGCCGTCCTCTCCCGCCGGCCCGTGCAGCGCGTTGAAGGCGACATCGGGCTTGAGCGCCGCCAGCACGGTCGCGATGTCGCGGCCGACATCGACCGGCGTCACCCGATAGCCGACGCCCTCGAGCGCTTTGGCGCAAGCCGCCCCCGAGCGCAGCGACACCTCCCGCTCGGACGACCACCCGCCCATCAGAACCGCGACATGTTGGGTCATTTCAGAGATCCAGTCTGGTTTGATCGTCGGCCTTCTCGCGCTTCGCCTTCCTGAAAAGCGACGTGTCCTGCCACGGAATTTGCAGCGGATTGGCCGGCTGGAAGAGTTGCTCGACGGTGACGATCTGGATTTTCGGGAACGGCGTGCGCCATTGCTGGTCGCCCTCGGGTTTATAGAAGCCGGCGGCGGCGGCCTGTGAAATCATGCCCTTGGTCGGCGCCTCCAGCGTCAGGAACACGCCCATTTTCGCGCCTTCCTGATCGACGGTGACGATGAGGTCTTTCACCATCGCCGGCGTCAGGCTTTGCCCGCCCTTGACCGAGACAATCGCCTTTTCCGTGCGTTTGCCGTCCGGCTTGAAATAGATGTAGCCGTCGACGCCGCCGTCGCCGCCCTTCTTGCCGCCCTTGTAGGGCTGCGCCTCGATCATCGACAAAGCCCATTTCTGGAATTCGTATTTGTCCTGCGCCGCCAGCGCGCGGGCGCCGTCCACGTCCTTCGGCACGCCGACGACGTCGAAGGCGATCTTCGGGAAGGCCTCCTTCAGGCGGCGGCGGATGAGGCCGATGGCCAGATGCGTGATGTCGATGCCGATCCAGCGCCGGTCGAGCCTGGCCGCCGCATGCAGCGTCGTGCCGCAGCCGCAGAACGGATCGAGCACCACGTCACCCGGATTGGACGAGGCGGAAAGAATGCGCTCCAGCAACGCCACGGGCTTTTGCGTGGGATAGCCGAGGCGTTCGGCGGCTTGGGCGCCTATCGGAGGAATATCGTCCCAGAGAGATTGTATACGCTCCCCAAGACTTTCGTCTTCATACATCTTGAGCCGCAATGCACCGTCCGGCGTGCTTGGAAAATGCAAGCGCCCTTCGGCATCATATCGCTGCATTCGTTCCCGGTTGCATGACCAACCGTTTGGGTGTGGTTGGTAGGTGATTCCGTTAGATGCTGTGTAGGGATAGTGTAAATTTGGTCTAACACCTGGATTTCGCAACGTTACTGACTGCCATCGACGACCATCCCCATCTTGCTTTGGATATTTTTGTGCATTCGCTTCTCTGCTGAGTTGTCTGAAGGGTTGGTTCCAAATCCTCTTAATTCCTTTTGTGTAAAAGAGGATTGTGTCTGTAACGTCACCATAAGATCCCGTAACATTCCCGTGGGCAAACGTCCTTTTCCAAACTATCTCATTCGTAAAACGCTCTTTCCCGAACACCGCGTCGAGCAAAATCTTGAGATAATGGCTCGCGGTCGGGTCGCAGTGCAGATAGAGCGAGCCGGTCGGCTTCAGCACACGATGCAGTTCGATGAGCCGCACCGCCATCATCGCCAGATAGGCCATCAGGTCGTTCTCTTTCAGGAACGACCGCATCGCCCGCAGCATTTCGGCGGCGTCGGAATTGCCCGAGGTCATCACCTCGTCGAAGGCGCGCTCGGCGCTGTCGTTCCAGTGCCACGTGTCGTCGAACGCCTCGATCTGCGCCTGGCTCTGGTGCCCGTCCGGCGCCTTGAACAGCACATTATACGTGGCGTTGGAGTTGAACGGCGGATCGAGATAGACGAGATCGACCGACCCGTCGGCGACATAATCGCGCAGGATGGCGAGATTGTCGCCGTAATACAGCGTGTTGCGCCCGGCCATCCACTGCCCCTCTTTCGCAACCCTCTCCCGGAGGGAGAGGGTCGGCGCGGAACGCGCCGGGGTGAGGGGGTTGCGCTTCGCGGCTTTATGCGCGCGGCCGCGTAACCCCTCATCCGGCCGCTGCGCGGCCACCTTCTCCCGCCGGGAGAAGGTTCAACCCTTCACCCCGATCCGCCGGATTTCCCAGTGCAGATCGACGCCCGAATGCGCCTTCACCCGCGCGCGCACCTCTTCGCCCAACGCCTCGATGTCGGCGGCGGTGGCGGCGCCGCGATTGATGAGAAAATTGCAATGCAGGGTCGAAACCTGCGCGTCGCCGACGACGAGGCCCCGGCAGCCGGCTTCGTCGATCACCTTCCACGCGCTCAGGGGCTTCGGGTTCTTGAAGGTCGAGCCGCCGGTCTTTTCCCGGATCGGCTGCGAGGCCTCGCGCTGCGCGACGACCCGGTCCATCTCGGCGAGAATTTCGGCCTTGTCGCCGGGCTTCAACCGGAACAGGGCGCCGGTGAAGATCACATCCTCGGCAATGGCGCAGTGCCGGTAGGAAAAACCCATGTCGGCATGGCTGAACACATGAACCTTGCCGGCGCGATCGACGCCGCGCGCCTCGACGAGAACGTCCGTCGTCTCGCCGCCATGCGCGCCGGCGTTCATGCGCAGGGCGCCGCCGATGGCGCCGGGAATGCCGCGATAGAAGGCGACGCCGCCAAGCCCGGCCTCCGCCGCCGCTTTCGCGAACATCATGTCCGGCACGGCCGCGCCGACGCGCATCCGGCCGCCGTCCAGAATTTCGATGGCGCCGAAGCCCTTGCCGCCGAGCCGAACGACGACGCCCGGCACGCCGCCGTCGCGGATGATGACATTCGAGCCGAGGCCCAGAACCATCACCGGAATGTCTCGCGGGCAACGCGACAGAAAACAGGCGAGATCGTCCTCGTCCGCCGGCGAGAACAGAACCTGCGCCGGCCCGCCGACGCGAAACCAGGTGTAGGGCGCGAGCGGCTGGTTGGCGGCGAGGCGCCCGCGCAGATCGGGCATGGCCCGCGCCAGATCGCCCGTGATGTCGGGGAAGCTCACGCCTCCGCTCCCGCCGCGAGTTGACCGGGCAGCGCATACGCCCATTGCGTGATGTTGCCGGCGCCGAGCAGCACGACATAATCCTCAGAGCGAGCCAGCGCGCGGATCATGTCGGGCAATTCGTCGGGGCTTTTCAGCGCCATCGCGTTGCGGTGGCCGTGCGCCTTGACGGCGGCGACGAGATCGTCGCGGCTGACGCCGGGAATGGGCTGCTCGCCCGCCGCGTAGACATCGGCGACGATGACCACGTCGGCGTCGTTGAGGCAGGTGGCGAATTCATTGAACAGCGATTGCAGCCGCGTGTAGCGATGCGGCTGCACCACGGCGATGACCTGCCCCCTGGTGGAGGCGCGCGCCGCGCGCAGCACGGCGGCGATCTCGACCGGATGGTGGCCGTAATCGTCGAAGATCGCCGCGCCGTTCCATTCGCCGGTGCGGGTGAAGCGCCGCTTGACGCCGCCGAAGCCCGCCAGCGCCGCCTTCACGTCCTCCGGCTTCATGCCCAGTTCGAGCGCCACGCAGATCGCCGCCGTCGCGTTGAGCGCGTTGTGGTGGCCCGGCATCGGCAGCACGAGATCGTCGAGCGCGATTTCGCGTCCCGACTTGCGGTCGCGATAGACGATGGAGAAGCGCGACTTGCCCCCGGACAGGTCGATGTTGCGGATGCGCGCGTCGGCCTGCGGATTCTCGCCATAGGTGATGACGCGGCGGTCCTCGATCTTGCCGACGAGATCCTGCACCGTCGGATGGTCGAGGCACATCACCGCGAAGCCGTAGAACGGCAGGTTCTCGACGAATTGCCGGAATGCCTCCCTGATCGCGTCGAACGTCTTGAAATGATCGAGATGCTCGGGGTCGATATTGGTGACGATGGCGACGTCGGCCGGCAGCTTCAGGAACGTGCCGTCGCTCTCGTCGGCCTCCACCACCATCCATGGTCCCGCGCCGAGGCGCGCATTGGTGCCATAGGCGTTGATGATGCCGCCGTTGATGACCGTCGGGTCGAAATGGCCGGCGTCGAGCAGCGTCGCGACGAGCGAGGTCGTCGTCGTCTTGCCATGCGTGCCGGCGATGGCGACGCATTGCTTGAGACGCATCAGTTCGGCCAGCATTTCGGCGCGGCGCACCACCGGAAGGCGCTTCTCGCGCGCGGCGACCAGTTCGGGATTGTCGCGCTTGATCGCGGTCGACACGACCACCACTTCCGCGAGCCCCAGATTGCGCGCGTTATGGCCGATATGCACCGTCGCGCCCTTGTCGCGCAGACGCTTGACATTGGCGTTCTCGGCCGCGTCCGAGCCCTGCACCCTGTAGCCGAGATTGAGCAGCACCTCGGCGATGCCCGACATGCCGATGCCGCCGATGCCGACGAAATGGATGGCCCCGAGTTCGGGCGGCAGTTTCATGACGTCAGACTCCGTTCGTCCCCTTGCGCGCCGCCACGTCCAGAACCAGCTCGGCCAGCCGGTCCGCCGCGTCGGCGATGCCCGCGCTTCTTGCCGCTTCGGCGCGTTTCGTCAAGTTTTGCGGGTCGGCCAGCGCCTCGATCAGAGCGTTGGCGAGGAATTGCGGGGTGAATTGCGGCTGCGGCACGACCAGCGCCGCCCCGGTCGCCGCCAGATGGGCGGCGTTGGCCGCCTGATCCTGGTCGATCGCGTGCGGAAACGGCACCAGGATCGACGGCCGGCCGATGACCGCCAGTTCCGACACGGTCGAGGCGCCGGAGCGCGCGATCACCAGATGGGCCTGCCCCATCCGGGCCGGCAAGTCGCTGAAAAACGGCGCGATTTCGGCTTGAAGCCCGAGCCGCGCATAAATCTCGCGCACGCGGGCCTCATCCTCGCCGCGCGCCTGCTGCACGAGGCCGATGCGCGCCCGCATATCGGCGCCCAGAAGCTCCATCGCCGCCGGCACGATGTCCGACATCACCCTGGCGCCCTGCGAGCCGCCGGTGACAAGCACGTTGAGCCGCGCCCCGTCGAACGCCGGAAACGGCGCCTGCGCCGCCGCGATCACCGCCGGGCGCACCGGATTGCCGGTATGCCGCGCCTTGGCGCGGATGGCGTCGCTGACGCCGCCGAGCGTCTCGAAGCCGGTGGCGATGGCGTCGACGCGGCCCGCGAGAAACCGGTTGGCGCGGCCCATCACCGCGTTTTGCTCGTGCAGGATGGTCGGCGCGCCGAGGATCGTCGCCGCCAGCAGCGGCGGCACGGTCGGATAGCCGCCGAAGCCGACCACCGCCATCGGCCGCGCCTTCCACACCACGCGCAAGGCGACCGCCGTGCCGCGCGCCAGCACGGCGGCGGCTTTGGCCTTGCCCAGCGCGCCGCCGCCCGTCGGCGTCGCCGCCGGAATGGCGTGAACGGCGCGGGCGCGAAACTGCGCGCCGTATTTCACGGCGCGGTCGTCGGTGGCAAGTTCCACCGGCACGCCACGCCGCATCAGCGCGTCGGCGAGCGATTCCGCCGGAAACAGATGGCCGCCGGTGCCCCCGGCCGCCACCAGAACGCAGGATTCAGGCATGTGCGAGAGCCCCGTGATCTTCCTGGACATAGACCTCCGCGCGCGGCCGCTTGCGCGTCGCCGCGATCAGGCAGCCCATGCCGAAGGCGAGCGAAATCAGCGACGACCCGCCGTAGGAAATGAACGGCAATGTCATGCCCTTGGCCGGCATCAGGTGCAGATTGACCGCCATGTTGATGACGCTCTGCGCGCCGAACAGCATCACAAGGCCAGCCGTCGCGAACCGGCAGAACGGATCGGCGTTGCGCATCGCGCTCGACAGGCCGCGAAGGACGATGAAGGCGAAGACCGCGACAATAGCGAGACAGACCAGAATGCCGAATTCCTCGCCGGTGACGGCGAAGATGAAATCGGTGTGGCTGTCCGGCAGGATGCGCTTCATCGTGCCCTCGCCCGGCCCCTTGCCGAGCCAGCCGCCGCTGATGAACGAATCCAGCGCGGTGTCGACCTGAAACGTGTCGCCCGCGCCGACGCCCTGCGAGGGATCGAGGAACTTGTCGATGCGCGCGCGCACATGCGGCACGAATTTATAGGCGATGAGCGCCCCGCTGAGGCCGCCGCCGGCAATGCCGGCGATCCACAGCCAGTGCACGCCGGCCATGAAGAACAACCCGGCCCAAACCAGCGAGACCAGCATGGTCTGGCCGAAGTCCGGCTGCATCATCAGCGGAATGATCGTCGCCGGCAGCAGCAGCAGCGCCATCAGATTGGCGGGTAAATCCTTGTGCCTGCCGCCTTCCGAAAACGCCCAGGCGACCAGGATGACGAAGGCAGGCTTGACGAACTCCGACGGCTGAACGCCGAAGATCCAGCGTCGCGCGCCCTTGACCTCGTGGCCGAACATCAGCGCCGCGAAGATCATCGCCATGCCCAGCACGAAAACGGCGAGCGCGACGCGCCGCACATGGCGCGGCGACAGAAAGGACGTGATCGCCATCACCGCCAGCGCGGGAACGAGATACAGCGCCTGCCGATGCACGAAATGGAAGGTCGAAAGCCCCAGCCGCTCGGCCACCGGCGGCGAACCCGCCATGGTCAACACCAGTCCGAGCACCATCAGAAGACCGATCGCGCCGAGCAGCCAGCGGTCAACGGTCCACCACCAATCAGCGAAAGCCGTGCGTTCAGCGCGTGACACCATGGCCAACCCCTCAGGCTTCAGCCGCGACGATCCGCGCGACCGCCGCGCGGAACGCCTCGCCCCGTTTCTCGAAATTGTCGAACTGGTCGTAGGAAGCGCAGGCCGGCGACAGCAGCACCACCGGCTCCTTCGCCTCGCTCGCCGCCGCATCGCGCGCCGCGGCCTGCGTCGCGGCCTCCAGCGTGCCGCAGCGCTCGTAGGCGACGACTCCGTCCAGCGTGCGCGCGAAATCCTCCGCCGAAGCGCCGATCAGATAGGCCCTGGCGACGCGGTCGAACAAGGGCCGCAGCGGCTCAACGCCGCCTTCCTTCGCCTTGCCGCCGAGAATCCAGTGAATGTCGCGGAACGACAGCAGCGCCTTCTCGGCGGCGTCGGCGTTGGTCGCCTTGGAGTCGTTGACGAACAGCACGCGGCCGCGCTGGCCGACCAGCTCCATGCGATGCGCCAGACCCGGAAAGCTGAGCAAGCCCGTCTGAATCTGCGTCTCGTCGAGCCCCAGCGCCGAACAGGCGGCGTAGGCGGCGGCGGCGTTCTGCCAATTATGCGCGCCGCGCAGCGACGACACGCCGGCAAGATCAGCCACCGCGCGCGGTCGGCCGAGCGAGGACACGTAAATCCGGCCGTCGGCGTAATGCACGCCGTCGCTCTCGCCGCGCCCCGCCATCAGCAGCGCCGGCGGCCTCTTCGCCCAGAACCTCACCGCGATGGCGCGGCACCATTCGTCGCCGGCGCCGATGATGCCGATGTCGGAGGCGAGGATCATCCGTTCCTTCACGCCGGCGTAATTCTCCATCGTTCCATGTCGGTCGATATGATCGGGCGTGAGATTGAGCAGCACGCCGACGCTCGGCTTCATCGACGGCGCCAGATCGATCTGGAAGGTCGAGCATTCGATGACGTGAACGCGACCGGCGGCCGGCGGCTCGAGGTCGAGCGCGGGCACGCCGATATTGCCGCCCATCTGTGCGTCGCGGCCGGCGCTTGTCAGGATATGCGCGATCAGCGCCGTCGTCGTCGACTTGCCGTTGGTGCCGGTGACGCACACGACCGGCGCGTCGGGCGCCAGAGCCGCGCGCTCCCGGAAGAACAGCTCGATGTCGCCGATGATTTCGACGCCGGCCTCGTTCGCGCGCCTGGCGGTCCAGTGCGGTTCGGGATGCGTCAGCGGCACGCCGGGCGACAGGATCAGCGCGTCGAAACTTTTCCAATCCGCCCGCGCCAGATCGACGACGGCGATTCCCGCGCCGCGCGCCTTGTCGCGGGAGGTCTCGCTGTCGTCCCAGGCGGACACGCGGCAGCCGCCGGCGATGAGCGCGCGGGCCGTCGCCAGCCCCGAGCCGCCGAGGCCGAACAATGCGACATGGCGTCCGTTGAAGGTCGAAACCGGAATCATCAACGCACCTTCAGGGTCGAGAGGCCGATCAGCGCCAGCACGAAGGCGATGATCCAGAACCGCACCACCACCTGCGATTCCGACCAGCCGAGTTGCTCGAAATGATGATGGATCGGCGCCATGCGAAACACGCGCTTGCCGGTCAGCTTGAAGGACGTAACCTGCACGATCACCGACAGGGCCTCGAGCACGAACAGACCGCCAACGATGGCGAGCACGAATTCATGCTTCACCGCCACGGCGATCGTGCCGAGCATGCCGCCGAGCGCCAGCGAGCCGGTGTCGCCCATGAAGATTTGCGCCGGCGGCGCGTTGAACCACAGGAAGCCGAGTCCCGCGCCGATCACCGCTCCGCACATCACGGCGAGTTCGCCGGCGCCGGCGACGTAGTTGATGCCGAGATAGGAGGCGAAAATCGCGTTGCCGGCGAGATAGGCGATCAGCGCGAACGTGCCCGTGGCGATCATCACCGGCACGATGGCGAGGCCGTCGAGCCCGTCGGTCAGGTTGACCGCGTTGCCCGCCGCCGTGATGACGATGGCGGCGAAGGGCAGGAAGAACCAGAACAGATTGACCAGCCAGCCGTTGACGAAGGGAACCGCGAGCTTCGTCGCAGGCGCGTCCATCGAGAACGGGGCCACGAGCGAATGGAAGAAGCCGGAGACGCTCGTCACGGTCGGCGTCACGCTGGCGCACATCATGAAATAGGCGGCGAGAACGCCGATGACGATCTCGCCCGCGAGTCGCGCCCGCGACGAGAAGCCCGCATGCGTCTGCTTCGTCACTTTCAGATAATCGTCATAGAAGCCGATCACGCCGAAGCCGATGGTGACGAACAGCACGATCCAGACATAGGCGCTCTTCGGATTGGCCCACAGCACCGTCGAGACGATGAGGCCCGACAGGATCATCAGGCCGCCCATCGTCGGCGTGCCCTTCTTGGCGAGATGCGACTGCGGCCCGTCGCTGCGGATCGGCTGGCCCTTGCCCTGCTTGATGCGCAGGGCGGCGATGATGCCCGGCCCGAAGAAGAAAACGAACGCCAACGCCGTCGCCACCGCGCCGCCGGCGCGGAACGAGATGTAGCGAAACAGATTCAGCGGACTGAAATAGGGCGAGAGTTCCGCCAGCCAGGTGAGCATGTCCGCTTGTCCTTATGCCATTTCCGCGGCGCGCGCCGGCTCGGGCGCGAAGCGTTGCCTGAGCGTCGCCACCACCGGCCCCATGCGGCTGCCGTTCGATCCCTTGACGACGACGACGTCGCCGGCGCCAATGGCCTCGACGACGATCGGCGTCAGTTCCGCCGCATTGGCGCGCCAGGCGCCGCGCCGCGCTTCCGGCAGCGCCTCGTGCAAATGCTTCATCATCGGCCCGGCCGTGAACACCGCGTCAATGTCATTGCCGACCACGGCTTCGAGCAGCGCCGCGTGCAGCCGCGGCGAGGTCGGACCCAATTCCAGCATGTCGCCGAGCACGGCGATGCGCCGGCCGCCTTCGCCGGGCGTCGTCTCGCCCGCGAGCGCCAGCGCCGCGCGCATCGACGCCGGATTGGCGTTGTAGCTCTCGTCGATCAGCGTGAAGGCGCCCGTGTCCGCGCGCAGCATGTGACGCGCGCCGCGGCCGACCGGCGCGGCGAAACCGGCCAGCGTCGCCGCCGCCTCGTCGAGTCCGACGCCCGAGGCCTTGCACGCCGCCAGAACCGCCAGCGCGTTCATCGCCTGATGCCGGCCCGGCGCGCCGAGACGAAACGCGATCTCCCGTCCGAACATGCCGGCGCGCACGCGCGATCCCTCGCACTCGGGCGTGACGTCGAGGAGACGCGCATCCGCCTCCGCATGTTCGCCGAAACTGAGAATATGGCCGGCGGGCGAGCGCCGCGCGGCGCCCTCCAGAATGGAATATTCGGCGATGTCGCGGTTGATCAGCGCCACGCCGCCCTTCGTCAACCCGGAGAAGATTTCGCCCTTGGCCTCCGCGATCGCCGCCACGGAGGCGAAATGCTCCAGATGCACCGGCGCCACCGTTGTGACGATCGCGATATGCGGCCTGGCCATCGCGACCAGCGGCGTGATTTCGCCGGCGTGGTTCATGCCGATCTCGAACACGCCGAAGCGCGTCGTCGAGGGCATGCGCGCCAGCGACAGCGGCACGCCCCAATGATTGTTGTAGGAGGCGGCCGAGGCGTGCGTCGCGCCGAATTTCGACAGCACGAAGCGCAACGCCTCTTTGGTCGAGGTCTTGCCCGCCGATCCGGTCACCGCGATCACGCGCGCCTGCGTCCGCTCCCGCGCCGCGACGCCCAGATCGCGCATCGCGGCCAGCGTGTCGCGCACGACATAGAGCGGTCCGGCGCCGGCGAGCGGGTCGACATGCGCTTCGTCGACGACCGCCGCCGCGGCGCCTTTCCCGAATGCCGCGCGCACGTAATCGTGGCCGTCGCTGGAATCGCCCCGGATGGCGAAAAACAGATCGCCGGGGACAAGCGTGCGCGTGTCGATGGAGACGCCGCCGACGCCCGGCGCAAGGCCGCCGCTGGCGCGCGCCTTCAGCGGCGCCAGCAGGCCCAGTCCCGACCACAATTGATCCCGCATCATTCCCTAGCCTTTCAGCGCCGCGCGCGCGGCTTCGTGATCGGAAAACGGCAGCACCCTGTCGCCGACGATCTGGCCCGTTTCGTGGCCCTTGCCGGCGATGAGCAGCGCGTCCCCCGTTTGCAGCATCGCGACGCCCGCCGCAATGGCCTCCGCGCGGTCGCCTATTTCGCGGGCCGCGCCCGGCGTCATGCCGGCGAGAATCTCGGCGCGAATCGCCGCCGGCGCCTCGGAGCGGGGATTATCGTCGGTGACGATCACGACATCGGCGCCGCGCGCCGCGATCTCGCCCATGATCGGCCGTTTGCCGCGATCGCGGTCGCCGCCGCAGCCGAACACGACGATCAGCCGGCCGGGCGCGAAGGGTCGCAACGCCGCCAGCGCCTTGTCCAGCGCATCGGGCTTGTGCGCGTAATCGACGAAAACGGGCGCCTCGCCCTTGCGGCCGATCAGCTCCAGCCGCCCCGGCGCGCCTTCCAGCTTCTCAAGCGCGGCGAAAACCTTGTCGGCGTCGCCCCCCGTGGCGATGACGATCCCCGCCGCGACCAGCGCGTTCGACGTCTGGAAGTCGCCGGCCAGCGGCAGCAGCACGCGATGCGCGCGACCCGCGTGCGCGATGACGAGCCGCGTCGCCAGACCTTCCGCCTCCGCCGAGTCGAGCCGCAGGAATTCGCCTTGCGCGCCGACCGTCAGCGCCCGCGCGCCGCGCGCGCGCGCCGCCGCGACAACGCGGCTCGCGACATCGCTGTCGGCGTCGATGATCGCGGGCGCGTCAGGCGGCAGCAACGTGTCGAACAGCCGCAATTTGGCGGCGAGATAATCCTCGACGGTTGGGTGATAGTCGAGATGGTCGCGCGACAGATTGGTGAAGGCCGCCGCCGCGAGCCGCACGCCGTCGAGCCGGCGTTGGTCGAGCCCGTGCGAGGAGGCCTCCATCGCCAGATGCGTCACGCCCTCGGCCGTCATCTCGTCGAGCAGCCTGTGCAGCGTCACCGGATCGGGCGTCGTCAGCGAGCCATAGACCTCGCCCGAGGGCGCCACAACGCCGATGGTCCCCAGCGACGCGGCGGCATGGCCGAGCGCCAGCCACAATTGGCGGGTGAAGGCCGCGACGGACGTCTTGCCGCTGGTTCCGGTGATGGCGGCGATGCACTCGGGCTGGCGAGGATAAAGCGCCGCGGCCGCCTGTGACAACGCGGCGCGCACATCCTCCACCACGATCAAAGGGCAACCCGGCGCCTCCGGAGGACGACGCTCGGCGACGATGGCCGCCGCGCCGCTGGCGACGGCTTGCGCGGCAAAGCTCAGCCCGTCGGCGCGGACGCCTGGAACGGCGAAAAACACATAACCAGGCTTCACCGCCCGGCTGTCGGCCGTGACGCCGGAAATTTCGGCGGCGCGCAGATTGGGATCGAGCGGAAAAATGTCGGCGAGCCGCATCACCGCGCTCCGGTCGAGGTCGCCTGCGCCGTCTGCAGGCCGTAGCCGAGCCGCGTCAGCAGCGGGAATGGCTTGTCGGGAAGTTCGAAGCGCGGCGGCAGACCGAGCAGCGGGCCCGTGCGTTCGACGATTTTGCCGGTCACGGCGCCCGCATTCCACGCCGCCGTGCGGTATCCGTGCGTCTCCGGCAGGCCCTGCGGCTCGTCCATCACCGTCAGATAGAGATATTTCGGCTTGTCGGCCGGCGCGATGGCCATGAAGGTGGTGAACAGCTTTTCCTTGGAATAGCGCCCGTTGATCACTTTCTCGGCCGTGCCGGTCTTGCCGCCGGCGTAATAGCCGGCGATGTTGACGTTCTTGGCCGAGCCGACTTCCGCGTTCAGCCGCATCAGATAGCGCATCGCCTCCGAGGTCTCCGGACGGATAACGCGCGGCGCGTTCTTTTTCGCGTCCTCTTCGTTGCGCTTGAGAAAGGTGGGCGTGACGAGATAGCCGCCGTTGGTGAGCGCCCCCACCGCCATCATCGCCTGCAGCGGCGCCACCGCCAGTCCGTGGCCGAAGGCGATCGTCATCGTGTTCAGTTCGCCCCAGTTTCTCGGCACGATCGGCTCGGCGCTCTCGGGCAGCTCCGTGCGCATGCGGTCAAGTTGTCCGACCTTGCGCAGGAATGCCTTGTGGCCCTCGACGCCGACCATCAGCGCCATGCGCGCCGTGCCGACATTGGAGGAATAGGTGAACACCTCCGGCACCGTCAGCGCGCGGTTCTGCGCGTGATAGTCGTTGATCCTGAAGCGCCCGTAGCGCAGCGCGCCGCGCGCGTCGATGCGAGAGTTGAGATTGACCTTCGGCGCGTCGAGCGCCATCGCCAGCGTCAGCGCCTTGAAGGTCGAGCCCATTTCATAAACGCCGACCGCGAGCCGGTTGATGCGCATCGGGTCGAGCGCGTCGGAGGGATTGTTCGGGTCGTAATCGGGCAGCGAGGCGAGCGCCACCACCTCGCCGGTGTTGACGTCGAGAATCGCCGCCGCGCCCGCCTTGGCCCTGAATTTCGTGACGCCCTTCTGCAATTCGTCGCGCAGGGCGTGCGTGGCCTTCAGGTCGAGCGACAGCGCCACCGGCTTCATGTCCTGCGACGACAGGTTGAAGCCGGCGCCGTGCAGATCGGCGAGACCCTGCCCGTCGATGTATTTCTCGATGCCGGCGATGCCGATGTTGTCGATATTGGCGAAGCCGAGCACATGCGCGCCCAGCGGTCCGTTGGGATAGACCCGCTTGTTCTCGGGCATGAAGCCGATGCCCGGCAGGCCGAGGCGGTGAACTTCCTGCTGCTGTTTCGGCGTCACCTCGCGCTTCACCCACACGAAGCGCTTGCGCGAGCCGATGCGTTCGCGCAATTCGCGCGCGTTGATGTCCGGCAGAACGGCGGTCAGCAGCTCCACCGCCTCGTCCTTGTCGATCAGCCGGCGCGGTTCGGCGAAAATCGACACAGTGCGGATGTCGGTGGCCAGCACCTCGCCGTTGCGGTCGACGAGATCGGGCCGCGCGGCGGAGATTTCGTCCGAGGCCGCGCGTTTGATCGTCTGCGGCGGCTCGCCCTTGAAGCCGAAATAAACCAGTTTGCCGCCGATCGTCGCATAGACGGCGCAGAAGGCCAGCGCGACGAGGCGAATGCGCCCGCCGCGCCGGTCGCTCTCCATCGAAAACACGCGGCGCGCCATGGCGCGCAGACGCGCGCCCACCGGCGGGCGCGGCGCGTCCTGCGGCGCCTCCGCTTCCGTCTCGATCCGGACTTCGCTCGGCTCGCTCATGCTCTCACCTCGCTCCGCCGCCCGACGGCGTGCGTCCCCTGGGCTGATCGTCGTTTGGCGTGTTGGTCGGCTCGGACAGCCCCAGCATTTCCAGTTTACGGCCGATGGAATCCACCTTGCCGCCCCTTTCCGGCAGCTTGTCGGCGCGCACGATCTGCGAGAGCTGCATCGGCTGCAGGTCGAGATGCTTGTCGGCCAGCGCCTGGATTCGCTCGGGCCGCGTCAGATGCGCCCATTCGGCCCGCAACATGCCGATGGCGTCGCGCTCCTTCTTGATCGCGTGCTTCGTCTTGGCGATCTGCTCTGTGTAGAGGATCGTGTCATATTTGATCGAATAGGCGTAGACGGCCGATCCGAGCAGCGCCAGCACGGCGGCGACGTTGAGAATGCGCAGCATGTCAGCTTCTCCTCGCCTTGTGGTCCGGTAATTCCGTCAGGCGACGTAACGCATCGTCGGGACCGCGCGCCGCCGCCGCGGTGCGCAGGCCGTAACGCAGCTTGGCCGAGCGCGCCCGCGCGTTGACGGCGAGTTCGTCCTTGCCCGGCGTCGCCGGTTGGCCGTGCGGAACGTCGAACGTCGGCTCGGGCGTCGGCGGCTCGCCCGGCAAAAGCCGCGTGCGCGCCCGCCCGCGCCCCGAGCGCGCCGCGAAGAACTGCTTGACGATGCGGTCTTCCAGGGAATGAAACGACACCACGACCAGGCGCCCGCCCGGCTTGAGAATGCGTTCGGCGGCGACCAGCGCGCGCGCCAGTTCGCCCAACTCGTCGTTGACCGCGATGCGCAGAGCCTGAAACACGCGCGTCGCCGGATGAATCTCGGTCGGACGGGCCGGATTGACGCGCGCGATCATCTCCGCGAGTTGCCTCGTCGAGGTGAAGGGCGCGCTCTTGCGGTCATGCGCGATGGCGCGCGCGATGCGCCGCGACGCCCGCTCCTCCCCGTAATGGAAGAAGATGTCGGCGAGCCGCTCCTCGTCGGCGCCGTTGACGAGATCGCCCGCCGTCGGCCCGTCGCCGCCCATGCGCATGTCGAGCGGTCCGTCGAAGCGGAAGGAAAAGCCGCGTTGCGCCTGATCGAACTGCATCGACGACACGCCGATGTCGAGCGCGACGCCGTCGAACGTCGCGGCGCCGTCGGGCCCGAGAAAGCCGAGCGCCGCAGCCTGCTCGTCCATGCGCGAGAAAACCGCCTCGGCCAATGTCAGACGCCCCGCCGCTTCGGCGACAAGCCCCGCGCCGCCGGCGATCGCGGTTTGATCGCGGTCGAGCGCCAGGACGCGCGCGCCCGGCGCCTCAAGAATGGCGCGCGTATAGCCGCCCGCCCCGAATGTGCCGTCGAGATAGAGGCCGCCGGGCCGCACAGCGAGAGCGGCCATGACCTCAGCGCGGAGCACGGGAATGTGGAGGGTCGGTCCGCTTGCGGCGAGATGGGACTCTTCGCCGCGACCCTGTGTCATTCCCGTGCTCCCTGAGTCCGCGTCACGGGATCCCCCCCGGCCGCGTGCCTGGCGCTGAGCATCTTCCGCACGTCGCGCACCTTTCGTTTGGCCTCTTCGAGATGCGCGCGGAAGCGGCTCGGCTCCCAGATCTGAAACTTGTAGCCCTGCCCGACGAACACCGCTTCCGAAACGATGCCCGTGTAGCCCTTGACGCCCTCCGTGAGGACCACGCGGCCCTCCGAATCCACCTTCAGGATTTCGCTCGCGCCAAGCAGCGCGGTCGAAAGCAGATCGTGCTCCTCCGAATAGGGTGAGAACGTCGCCAGCAATGCGTCGATCTCCCGCAGGAGACCGTTGCCTCCACAGTCCACCGCCTCCGCGTCGAGACAGCGATGCACATAAAGGCCCTCGAACCCGTCCGTCGCCAGCACCTGACGGAACGCGGCCGGGATCGAAATCCGCCCCTTGGCGTCCAGCTTGCTGGTGATGGTCGAAACGAACCGGTCCACGCACGCCACTCACACCTGCCGCGCCCCGAAGCGGGCTTTCGCCCGGCAGCGCCGATCCGTCGTCGGAGGTCGGAACGCGGACGACCAGGCCCTGCCCCGCCAACAGGCGGCGGCGGGTCGATACGGCCGATGCGATCGATACTCTGAACGGGATGACGTGGGATAGCATGGGATTTTTTGGTCGTCAACGGATGAGCCGAGTCAAAAAGGGACTCGCGCCTCTGGTCCTCCATTAGCCTTCGTTAAGGTTAATGGAGTGTTGACGAGGGCGGCCGCGCGCGTTGGAGCCGGGCGGTCGACGCCCCCGGCAAAGCGGAAATCCGGATTGGGAAGATAAACGCCAGTCGGCCTGTAAGCCGGGTTCTGTACGGCGCGCCGCCGGGGCGGCGCGCGCGATGGCCATTCCTCTGGGGCGGCTGTCGCCAGCCGCCTCGAGCAACCAACCCGGACGACGACCCGGAGAAAGGCCCGGACGCGTTGCCGCGTCCTGTCGTCCCTATTCGGTTTTGCTCCCGGCGGGGCTTGCCATGCCGCTTCCGTTGCCGGACGCGCGGTGCGCTCTTGCCGCACCCTTTCACCCTTACCCCAGGCCGAGGCCTCGGGCGGTTTGCTTTCTGTGGCGCTTTCCCTGGGGTCGCCCCCGCCGGACGTTATCCGGCGCCGTTTCTCCGTGGAGCCCGGACTTTCCTCTGCCCTCGCGGACAGCGGCCATCCGGCCGACTGGCGCGACCGGGTGTAGGGGTTGCGCGACAGGGGGTCAAGCGCGGCGCCCGGCGCGCGGCCAGGCGCCGGCGGTCGTCAGGCCCTCGCCATGATGGCTTTCGCCTTGCCGCAATAGGCGCGATTGGCGCCATTCATGCCCCTGGCGAAATGGCCGGACTGATAGCGCATCACCGTCAGACAGGTGTCGCCGCCCGACATGCGATAGGCCTGCGCCAGATAGCGCATGCCGTAACGCAGATTGGTCTCGGGCTGGAAAAGCGCCGAAGCCGGCCCGGAAAAGCCGACGCCCCGCGCCGTCGCCGGCTTGATCTGCATGAGGCCAAGAGCGCCGCCGTTCGACACGCCGGGATGATAGCGGCTCTCGATGCGCACCACCGCGTCGGCGAGCGCGAACGGCACGCCATTGGCGGCCGCATGCACGGCGATGAGGTCACGCAACGGCGCGCGCTTGCCCGAATCGTATCCGGGCGCGGCGCCGGCCGGACGATGCCGCGGTTGAGGCGCGGACTTTTCCGTCGAAGCTTGCTGCGACGCAGCAATTTCGGCGCCGGAAAGCTGGTGCAGGAACCGCCCGCCGGTCTCATCATCCGCACGCGCCACAACATTCGTGATACCAAAAATCACAACACTCATAACAGCAGTCAAAATTCCTCGCATATTTGAGCTTTCCCTTCAATCTCCATACGTGATTTCGAGTGTTAACATCAGAAATTTGACGAAAAACGGGCGTAATATAATGATATATATACAAGTTAAAATCAAGTTAATAACAAATTGCTACAAAATAATAGAAGACATATAATTCTTACGAATTTATTTGCTATATTATACGCATATATTGCGACGCACAATAAATGTGGCGGAATTGGCGCGCCGCCCGCCGCGCCGCGGTCGCCGTTCACGATAGCGCCATTTTGTTGGCCGAACCTGCCCGCTTGTGGGGGCGGCCAGTTGTAAAAAATCGCGATCCGGGGTGAACTCTCAGCCCGCGTGCGGCGTTATGCCGGGTGCGCCTCCGCAAGACGTCGCTTCGGCGACGCCAACCCTTCAGGAGATTCGGAATGAAGAAGTTTCTTGCCCTGACCCTCGCCGGCGCTTCGGCCCTCTCTCTCGCGGCCTGCGGAACCCCGCATGGCGATCGCGTGGCCGGCGGGGCGCTGCTCGGCGCGGCCGGCGGCGCCATTATTGGCTCGGCGGTCTCCGGCGGGCGCGCGGGCGGCGCGCTGGCGGGCGCGGCCATCGGCGCGGCCAGCGGCGCGGTCGTCGCCGACGCCACGGCGCCGCGCTACGGCTATCGCCGCTGCGCCAGCTACGGATACGATTATTACGGCCGTCGCGTCTGCACTGGCTATTACGGCTACTGATCATCCCGATCGAACCGTTGCACGGCGCCGGAGCGGTCCGGCGCCGTTGACTTGCAGGGGTCTCGTCGCTCATCTCGACGCATGACCACACCCGCCCGACCAAAACGCCCCAAGCCGGACAGCGCCGCCGCCGGGAAGATCCATCCCTCGCCCAATCATGGCGAGCGACGCGCGCCGATCAGCGCGCTCGTGCTGCACTACACAGGCATGCCGACCGGCGAGGGCGCGTTGCAACGTCTGTGCGACGCGACGGCAGAGGTGTCCGCGCATTACTTCGTCTGGGAAAACGGCAAGATCCTGCAGCTTGTGCCGGAATCCCGCCGCGCCTGGCACGCCGGCCGGAGCGCCTGGGCCGGGCAGACGGACCTCAATTCCGCCTCCATCGGCGTCGAGATCGTCAATCCTGGTCATGAGGCGGGCTGCCCGCCCTTCCCGCCCGCGCAGATCGACGCCGTCATCCGTTTGTCGCGCGATATTTGCGACCGACACAGGATTCCCCCGCAGCGTGTTCTTGCCCATTCCGACATCGCGCCGGGGCGCAAGCGCGACCCCGGCGAATGGTTCCCCTGGGATGTGCTGCATCGGGCCGGCATCGGTCATTGGGCGCCCCCGGCGCCGCTTTCGCCCGGCCCGGTGTTCGAGCCCGGCGCGTTGGGGCCTCCCGTCGCCGCGCTGCAAACCATGCTGGCTGTCTACGGCTACGAACTGGAGACGACCGGCCTCTACGACGGGCGCACGCGGGACGTGGTGGAGGCGTTCCAGCGACATTTCCGGCCCGGGCGCGTCGACGGCCGCGCCGACGTCTCGACGCTGCGCACATTGCGGGCCTTGCTTGACGCGCTGCCGCAAGCGGTGGCGTGACGCCGGCTATTTGCGGATGAGAACCAGCCGCTCGCCGATCGCCGCCCGCGTCGATTCGATCGCCAGCATCAACGCGCTCATCGTGCGCGTGCTGGTGCGCTCCTCCGTCGTGTGGCGGATCACGTCGCGAACCACGTCGTCGAGCTGTAGCTCCAGCTCCTCCAGGCGCGGGCCCTCCGCTGTTCGCGCCTGTTTCAGCATCACGCCGAGCCGATCGAGAATATCGTGGACGGCGTGGCGCCGCTGGCGCGACAGAAAGCTCCAGAGCGCCGTGACGGCCGACGAAACGCCGCCCGCGGCGAACAGCCCGAGCCAGAGCCAGTCCCCGTAAAGATCAAGGAACGAACGCTGCTCCCTCGCGAAATAGTCGATGGCGCCGGGATGGGTGGGGATCGCCGACTTCGGCGCCTCGTCCGGGTCGAGCCCCTTCATCTGGTTGATGATCGGCGCGGTGCGGGCGATCTTCTGACGCTCCTTGAACAGGAGTTCCGTCAGCGTCGCGACGGTCTCGCGGTTCACATCGCGTTGCGCCATCAGATAATAGCTTGCGCTGATGGTCGTCAGGTCGTCCGCCGGCGCCTTCGGCCGGGCCTGCAGCGCGCCGGCCTTGACGGTTTCCTCCGCCAGAACGGGCGCGATCTCGGCGATCAGATCAGCCTCCTCGACATCGAGAAGCGTCAAGGCCGCGCCGCTCCGCCCGGCCAGATCCCGGAAGATGCGCCGCGCGTCGCGCCCAAGCGGCGCCGCGACAAACGCGACGGCCTCGACCTGTCGCGATGAGACGAGACGCATGGCCTCGCCTGTCGAAACCTCCTGAATCTTCGTGGCCGCTCCCATGTCGTAGCGCGAGAGAACGCGATCGACCAGCGCGCGATCCCCCGGCGCGCGCACCGCGATCGCGATCCGCTTGCCGGCGAGCTTCGCCAGGTCGGCCTCGCCTTTGTCGCCGACCCTGGCGATGAAGAGAGCCGATTTGTGCAAAGGCGTCACGCCAAGCGCGTCGCCGAGTTCAGAGAGATCCGGTCGCGCCACAGCAAGATGCGCCTTCTTCGCAGCAAGACGCTCTCCGGCGCTGATCACGTCATCCACAAGCAGCGGGCGAAGACGAACAGAGGCTTTGGTCGCATCGAGCACCCGCGCGAACGCCTCCATCAGCGCGGCGTCGTCGGTGTCGCGCGCCACGGCGACCGTCAGTTCCGTGGGTTTGGCCATGGCGCGCCAGACGACGGCTGTGGCCGTGACGGCTGAAAGCGCCAGCGCCAACAGCAGCCAAACCAATGTTCCGCGCGACATCGCCATATTCGCTCCCCCCGGCGCGCCCGCGAGCGCACCGGCTCAACGCCGCCTGGGCCGCGCTTGTTCCGGCTTACCCCTCCGCGGACGCGACGCGTCCCGGATCGTAATTCAGGATCGGCGCGAGCCAGCGCTCGACCTCCGCCACGCCCATGCCCTTGCGCGCCGCGTAATCCTCGGCCTGATCGCGCTCCACCTTGGCGACGCCGAAATAATAGGCCTCCGGATGCGCCAGATAGAGGCCGGAAACCGACGAGCCCGGCTGCATCGCGAAGCTCTCCGTCAGAGTCACGCCGATGCGCCGCTCCGCTTCAAGCAGCCTGAACAACGTCGCCTTTTCCGTGTGGTCAGGTTGCGCCGGATAGCCGGGCGCCGGACGGATGCCGCGATAGTCCTCCGCGAGGCGCTGCTCGTTGGTCAGCGTCTCGTTCGCCGCATAGCCCCAGAACTCGCGCCTCACGCGCTCGTGCATCCTTTCGGCGAAGGCTTCGGCGATGCGGTCGGCGAGCGCCTTGACCATGATCGCGCCGTAATCGTCGTTGGCCCTGGCGAAGCGTTCGGCGATCTTGCCTTCCTCCGCTCCGGCCGTGACGACGAAGCCGCCGATATAATCCGGCTTGACCCCCTGCGGCGCGACGAAATCGGCCAGCGCCATATTCGGCCTGCCGTCGCGCTTCGAGAGCTGCTGGCGCAACGTGAACAGCGTCGCGAGCGTCTCGGCGCGCGACTCACCGGTATAAAGCGCGATGTCGTCGCCGATGGAGTTGGCCGGCCAGAAGCCGATCACCGCCTTCGGATTGAACCAGCGCTCCTCCACGATGCGCTTCAGCATCGCCCGCGCGTCGTCGTAAAGTTGCCGCGCCGCCGCGCCCTGCTTTTCGTCGTCGAGCAGGGCGGGGAAACGCCCCTTCAGCTCCCACGTCTGGAAGAATGGCGTCCAGTCGATATAGGGAACAAGCTCCGCCACGTCATAGGCGCCGAACACGCGCGTTCCGGTGAACGTCGGCTTCGGCGGCGCATAGGCCGCCCAATCGATTTTCATCGCATTGGCGCGCGCGCGCGCCAGCGGCAGGCGTTGCTTGTCGGCCTCGGCCCGCGCGTGCGCCTCCGCCACCTTCTGATATTCGCCGCGCAGATTTGCGACGGTCGTCGCGCGCATCGAAGGCGACAGCAACGACTGCACGACGCCGACGGCGCGGCTGGCGTCGGTGACATAGACCGCCTGCCCCCTGCTGTAATTGGGGTGAATCTTGACCGCCGTATGCACGCGGCTTGTCGTCGCTCCGCCGATCAGCAGCGGCACGTCGAACCCCTCGCGCTCCATCTCCGCCGCGACGAAACACATTTCGTCGAGCGACGGTGTGATGAGGCCCGACAGGCCGATGACGTCGACATTCTCGCGCCTGGCGGTTTCGAGAATCTTCGCGGCGGGAACCATCACGCCGATGTCGATGATGTCGTAATTGTTGCAGGCGAGCACGACGCCGACGATGTTCTTGCCGATGTCGTGCACGTCGCCCTTGACGGTGGCCATGAGAATCTTGCCCGCGCTCTGGCGCTGGCCGGCCTTGTCGGCCTCCATGAACGGCATCAGCCAGGCCACCGCCTGTTTCATCACGCGCGCCGACTTGACCACCTGCGGCAGGAACATCTTGCCGGCGCCGAACAGGTCGCCGACGATGTTCATGCCGGCCATCAGCGGCCCTTCGATGACATCCAGCGGCTGCTTCGCGGCAAGCCGCGCCTCCTCGACGTCGACGTCGATGAATTCGGTGACGCCGTTGACCAGCGCGTGCTCGAGCCGCTTCTCCACCGGCTGATCGCGCCAGGCGAGATCCTTGCCTTTCGCTTCGCCCGCCTGTCCCTTGAACCGCTCGGCAAGCTCCAGCAGGCGCTCCGTCGAATCCGCCCGCCGGTTCAGCACCACGTCCTCGCAGGCCTCGCGCAATTCCGGATCGATCTGCTCGTAGACCGCGAGTTGGCCGGCGTTGACGATGCCCATGTCCATGCCCGCCGCGATGGCGTGGTAGAGGAACACCGAATGCATCGCCTCGCGCACGGCCTCGTTGCCGCGGAACGAGAACGAGAGATTGGACACGCCGCCGGAGACATGCGCGTGCGGGCAGCGCGCGCGGATTTCACGCGTCGCCTCGATGAAGTCGACGCCGTAGTTGTCGTGCTCCTCGATGCCCGTCGCCACCGCGAAAATATTCGGATCGAAAATGATGTCCTGCGCCGGCAAGCCGACCTTGTTGACGAGCACGTCATAGGCGCGCAGGCAGATGTCCACCTTGCGCGCCTTCGTGTCCGCCTGCCCCGTCTCGTCGAAGGCCATCACCACCACGGCGGCGCCGTGGCGTTTGCAGATGCGCGCCTGCTCGATGAACTTGTCCTCGCCCTCCTTGAGCGAGATCGAATTGACGACGGCCTTGCCCTGCAGGCATTTGAGACCAGCTTCGATCACCTCGAATTTGGAGGAATCGACCATCACCGGCACGCGCGCGATATCCGGCTCCGCCGCGACGAGGTTGAGAAACTCGACCATCGCCTTCTGCGAATCGAGCAGCCCCTCGTCCATATTGACGTCGATGATCTGCGCGCCGTTGGCCACCTGATCGCGCGCCACGTCGAGCGCGGCGGCGTAATCGCCCGCCTTGATCAGCTTGCGGAACTTCGCCGAGCCGGTGACGTTGGTGCGCTCCCCGATATTGACGAATTTGATGTCGGGCGTGAGCGTGAACGGCTCCAGCCCCGACAGACGCAACAACGGCGTCAGCGTCGGAATGGCGCGCGGGCGCACGCCCGTCACGCGCGCGGCGATGGCGCGGATATGCGCCGGCGTCGTGCCGCAGCAGCCGCCGACGACATTGACCAACCCGGAATCGGCGAACTCTCCGACAAGCTCCGCCATATATTCGGGGCTCTCGTCGTAGAGGCCGAATTCGTTCGGCAGGCCGGCGTTGGGATAGGCGCAGACGAACGTGTCGGCGACGCGGCCGATCCCGGCGATATGGGCGCGCATCTCGCGCGCGCCGAGCGCGCAATTGAGGCCGATGGAAAACGGCTTCGCGTGGCGCAGCGAATTCCAGAAGGCCTCCGGCGTCTGGCCCGACAGCGTGCGGCCGGACAGATCGGTGATCGTGCCCGAGATCATCACCGGCAGCGCGTCGCCGGCCGCCTCGAACGCTTCGTCGACGCCCGCCAGCGCCGCCTTGGCGTTGAGCGTGTCGAAGATGGTTTCGACGAGAATGATGTCGGCGCCGCCCTCGATCAGCGCTTGCGTCGCCTCGCGATAGGCGACGCGCAACTCGTCGAACGTCACGGCCCGGAACCCCGGATTGTTCACGTCCGGCGAGATCGAAGCCGTGCGGTTGGTCGGGCCCAGCGCGCCCGCGACGAAGCGCTTGCGCCCGTCGCGCTTCCCGGCTTCGTCCGCCGCCTCGCGCGCCAGCCGCGCGCCTTCGCGGTTCAGTTCGGCGACCAGCGATTCCATGCCGTAATCGGCCTGCGCGATGGTCGTGCAGGAGAAGGTGTTGGTCTCGACGATATCGGCGCCGGCCATGAAATATTGCAGATGGATGTCGCGGATCGCGTCCGGCTGCGTCAGGATCAGCAGGTCGTTGTTGCCGCGCAGATCATGCGGCCAATCCCTGAAGCGCGCGCCGCGAAACGCCGCCTCGTCGAGCTTCAATTGCTGGATCATCGTGCCCATCGCGCCGTCGAGCACGAGAATGCGCTCACGCGCGGCGGCCTCCAGCGCCTTGCGGATTTCGGCGCCCTTTTTCACGGCCATCACGCATTCTCCTTCGCGTTGTCTTCGACGTGCGGGCGCAGCCCGAGCAGATGGCAGATCGCATAGACGAGATCGGCCCGGTTCATCGTGTAGAAATGGAAGTCGCGCACGCCGGCTTTCAACAGGCCGTCCACCTGTTCGGCGGCGACGGCCGCGGCGATCAGCCGCCGCGTCTCTGGATCGTTGTCGAGCCCGTCGAATTTGTCGGCCAGCCATTGCGGCACGCTCGCTCCGGTCTTGCGCGCGAAATTCGCCGTCTGCCTGAAATTCACCACCGGCACGATGCCGGGCAGGACCGGAATGTCGACGCCGCGCGCCCGCACCTTGTCGAGATAACGCAGATAGGTCTCGTTCTCGAAGAAGAATTGCGTGATCGCCCGCGTCGCGCCCGCGTCGACCTTCGCCTTCAGCACGTCGATGTCGGCGTCGATCGACGCGCTCTCGGGATGTTTCTCCGGATAGGCCGAAACGGAAATTTCGAAATCGCCAATCTTGCGGATGCCCTCGATCAATTGCGTCGAAGTTTCGTAACCGCCGGGATGCGGGGCGTAGGCAGCGCCGATCCCGCCCTGCGGATCGCCGCGCAGCGCCACGATGTGCCGCACGCCGGCGGCGTGATAGGCGCGGATCACGTCGTCCACTTCCTCGCGCGTCGCGGCGACGCAGGTCAGATGCGCCGCCGGCTTGATATCGGTCTCCTGGATGATGCGCGAGACCGTGGCGTGCGTGCGCTCGCGCGTCGAGCCGCCGGCGCCGTAGGTGACGGAAACGAAATTCGGCCGCAGCGGCGCCAGCCGCTTGATCGAATCCCACAGCGTCGCCTCCATTTGCGGCGTCGCCGGCGGGAAAAACTCGAAAGACACATTCGGCGCCTTTTGCGGCGACAGACGCGAGGCCGTCATCACGCGAACTCCTGTGAAATTGCGGCCGGCGCGTCGGCGGCGATGCGCCGGTCGCGTCCAAGCCAAAGGGAAACCGTGAGCGTCATGCCCGTATCGGATTCGGGCGCGAGTTCGCGATAGAACTCCGTGTCGAGCCCGGCGTCGCGCATCATCGCCTCGATTTCGCCGCGCGCGAATCCAAGCCGGCGATGCGCGTGATTCTCGCGCAGCGATTCCTCGGCGTGCGGCGCGAAATCGACGATGACGAGACGCCCGCCCGGCCGCAGCGCCCGCGCCGCCTCGCGAATGGCGCGCGCCGGCTCGTCGAGATAGTGCAGCACCTGATGCACGATGGCGAGATCGAAGGCGTCGCGCTCCACCGGCAGCGCGTAGATGTCGCCCTGCCGCAGACTGACGTTGCGCAAGCCGGCGCGCTCCACATGCGCGCGCGCCAGCGCCAGCATGTGCGGCGACAGATCAACGCCGACGACGCGGACGGCGACAGGCGCGAGAATCTCCAGCATGCGGCCTGTGCCGGCGCCGAGATCCAGCGCCGCCTGAACCGGCCTGTCGCCGATGGCCTCGCGCGCCGCCGCCTCCACCCGCTCCTCGGAGACATGCAAGGCGCGAATGCGGTTCCAGTTCTCGGCCTGCGTGGCGAAATAGCGCGCCGCATGTTCGGACCGCGCCTTGCGCGCTTCGGCCAACCGCCCCCGGTCGGCCGCCAGCACCGGATCGTCCGGCGCGACGCGGGCGATCACGTCGCGCGCCAGCCCGGCCTGGGCGCCGCTCTCGGCCGCGCGGAAAAACGCCCAGGAGCCTTCACGGTGCCGCTCGATCAGCCCGGCCTCGACCAGCAATTTGAGATGGCGCGACACGCGCGGCTGCGACTGGCCGAGGATGGTCACCAACTCGCTGACGGTCAGTTCCGCCTCGCCCAGCAGCGCCAGAAGCCGCAGCCGCGTCGGCTCCCCCGCCGCTTCCAGCGCGGCGAGTATCTGTTCCAGCGAGGCGTGCTCGGACATTCACGGCTTCCGACAAATGATATAAACATATCTTTATGCGTTAATGACGATTTTGACAAGCGGAGGCGCGCAAATCTTCGCCTGGCGGCAGAAGCGGCCGCGACGCCTAACCCAACGGCGCGCACAACGCGTCGGCCAGCGCCGCGGTGATCGGCATATGCGTCGTCGTCTCGACCCACATATATTGGCCCGCCGGATTGATCTCGAGAAACACATATCGTCCTTCCGGCGTGACGATGAGGTCGAAGGCGCCATAGACAAGGCCGAAGGCGCGCATGAAAGCCCTGAGCTTCGCGGCCACGTCGTCCGGCAGGTCGTAGGGCTTTTTGTCCATGTCGAAGGGTCGACGCCGCCAATCGATCGCCGACGACTCGCTGGCCTGCGAATTGATGCGGCCGGCGAAAACACGCTCCCCGACGATGGTCACCCGCAATTCGAAGGCTTTTTCGACATAATGCTGGAACACCCCCGGCGTGGCGCGGATGAGATCGAGCCTCGCCTGTTCGGATGCGCCGACGACGCCCGTATATTGCGCCTGGTCAGGCGGCAGATCGAGCCCTTGCGAAAAGCATTTGTAGATCACCGGCCCCGGAGCGGCGGCGATGAAAGCGCGCACTTCGTCGGAGTCGTTGCTGACGAGGGTCGGCGGAATGGCGAGCCCGAGCCGTCGCGCCAGCGCAAGCTGCGCCGGCTTGGCGTTGGCCAGAACGTGGCGATGCGGATGGTTGATCCAGAGAACGTCCGGCAAGGAAAGCAGGCCGGACAACGCCCGCTCGGCCTCGATCTGCGCGAACTTGCGGTCCGCCGCGTTGAGATCGGCGGGAAAGCCCGAAGGCGTCATCATCCGGCACCAGATCGAGCCAATATCCGCGAAATCCAGCCGCCGCCGGTCGCTTTCGAGGACAACCGAGTCCCGCGTTGCGTCGAGACGATAGGTCAGGGTCGATTCGGCCGGATAACGATCAAGATTGAAGCGCACGCAAGGCGCGCCGCGCCGCCGCATTTCCGCGACCAGCAGGTCGGCGGCCGTCTCGGCGCGGTCAGTCAGCAGCAGGCAGGTTCTGGTCACGCGCGACGCTTCCTCAAAAAGCGGCCGGCGACGCAGGGCGCGCCGCCGGCCGAAGATCCCTGGACGACATACCGAAACGTTCAGTCGTCGCGCTTCGGGCAATCCTTGCAGCCCGCCGTGATGGTCGGATTGCCGGCGAGCTTCATATTTTTCGCGTCTTCATAGATCGGCTTGCGCGTCGCCGGATCGACCATCATCTGCAGATCGGGATCATAAACCATCTTCGGCGCGCCGATCTCGGCCGCCTCGCCGCAGAACTGTCTGGCGAACACCTTGTCCGAGGCGACGACCGCGCCGGCGGCCCCGAGCCCAAGCATCGCGAGGAGGCGCCGACGCGCCGAATTGACGTGACCGGTCTTCATGTTTTCATCCTTTCGCCCGCGACTCGGAGCCTCCCGCGCGCCGCTCTTGCCCGCCCACGCTAGGCGTTTGCGCCGCCATGTCGTTGACGGAGCGCAAGCTTTGCGCGCATCGTGGGCGACTCACGCGCGAAACAGCTTGCGCAATTCCGCCTTGGCCACTTTTTCCAGCGTCGAGCGCGGCAAGTCCTCGACGATGCGGATTTCATGGGGAACCTTGAAATCGGCGAGCGTCGCTTTGCACGCCGCGATGATTTCGGCGGGAAGCGCGTCGCCGCGCCCCTCTTCGGCGATGACGAACGCGACAGGCGCCTCGTCCAGCATCGGATGCGGTCTGGCCACCACCGCCGCCTCGCGCACGCCGGGCGTCGAGAGGATGACGCGTTCGATCTCAGACGCGGCGACATTCTCGCCCCCGACCTTCAGCATGTCCTTGTCGCGGTCGGAAAACTGGATCGACCCGTCGGCGAGCAACTTCACGCGGTCGCCGGTGAGGAACAGCCCGCGCGCGTCGAACGAGTCCGCCGTCGCCAGCGGATTGTTGATATATTCGGCGAAGAGGGACAGGCCGCGCACGCCCCGCACCTTGAGATGGCCCGTCTCGCCGGCCGCCACGGGGCGGCCCTCGTCGTCCTCGATATGAATGCCGTATTCCGGCGCGGCGCGGCCGCACGACATCGGCGTGTTGGGCAAGTGAACGTCGCCGACAATGCCGTGCGAAATCGTCTCCGTCATGCCCCACCAGCCGATGGTTTTGACGCCGAAATGCGCGTCGGTCGGCGGCTCGCAGACGGCCGCGCCCCATAGCCGGTAGAAATGCGACGCCGGCCGCTCGACGCCCATCAGCGCGCGTATGCAGAACGGAATCATCGATGTCCATGTGCAGCGGTGTTTCAGCGACAGCGGCCAGAAACGGCTCGCCGAGAATTTCGGCATGATCGCCGCCGTGCCGCCCGCCCACAGGGTCGCCAGCACCGAATAGGCCTGGGCGTTGGTGTGGAACAGCGGCAGATGCACGAGATGCACATCCTCCTTGCGCAGATCCTCGTGCGCGGCGTTGACGCGCGCGCCCCACAGGGCGTTGGCGTGCGTCCACAGCACGCCCTTCGGCCGCGAGGTCGTGCCCGACGTATATTGCACGCCGAGCGGGCGCATGGCGTCGGGCGCGCGCGGCGCCAGCGGCTCGCCGGCGGTCAGCGCCTCGAACGAATCCGCCCCCGGCGCGCGCCCGGCCGCTGGCGCGGCGCCGTTGTCGTGGCTCGTCACGGCGACGAAACGGAAGTCGCGCGAGGCCGCATTGACGAGATCGGCGAAACGCGGCTGCGTGATGGCGGCGGCGGCGCCGCAATGGCCGGCGAAATAGCTCAGTTCGTCGAGCGAGGCGCGCGCGTTGGTCGTCACCGCCACGGCGCCCAGCGTCGCGCAGCCATACCAGGCGATCAGCGTTTCGAGACAATTGTCGAGATGGATGAGCACATATTCGCCGGGCTTGACGCCGCGCCGCGCCAGCCCCCCGGCGAACCGCGCGACGCGGTCGGCGAAAGCCGCGTAGGTCAGCGTTTCGCTTAGCCCCTCGAACGGCTCCCAGATCAGGAAGGGATGGCCGGGGCGCGTGCGCGCGCGAATGCGAACCAGCTCCGCGACATCAAGGCCGCGGAACGGATGAACCGGAGGCGTTTCCATCTCGTCTTCTCCCTGCGGCCTTCTGTGATGGGCCGCGTGGGAGCGATCCTGTCGGTCGCGCCCCGGGAAGGCAAGCGCGGACGCCGGCCTCTACAAGTCCACGACCGGCCGGCTGGCGTCGGCGATCGCCACGCGCGCGCTCATACCGAAATGATCGGCCGCCATCCGCGCCAAACGCTCGACCGCGGTCTCGACATCGCCCCAGCCGTGGGACTGGACGGTGACCAGCACACGCCGCGTATGCGGCGTCACGGCCGTGCGCGCATCCTGCCGCCAGTTCCAGCGGCGGCACAACACATGATCGGCGTCGGCATAGACAACCTCGCCGGACTTTGGCGGGTCGTCGGGATCCTCGCCTTCCGCCGCGCCCATGTCGCGAAATGTGTCGCCCGGACGGGAATAGCGAAAGGCGACGTCGCCCGTGACGCCGTCCAGATCGTCAGCGCCGAGGCAGAGCACATGCTCAAGCGACACGGCGTTATAGAGATCCACAAAACCGTTGATGGCCGGCAGCGCAGCGCCCGCCAGCACGCGCTTCACCAGCCGCTCGACGGAGGAACGATAGCTCGTGCGCTTGACGCCGAAGCCGCGATAGGCGCTGCGCCAGGCTGCGACGCCGGGAATTTGCGAAAGTTCGAGACCGGCGAAGGCCGCGCGCGCCGCCGCCTCCCGATCCCGAACATGGGAGGCCAGCGCCGGCGGCCGCTCAGGCGTGATCCGCCCGCCTTGCAGCGTCACGGCGGCGATGCGGCAGGCCGGAAAATGCGGGATGATTTCAATCAAAGAAAGTCGCATGCGTTCTTCCATACTGCGGCATGTTTTCGGCGCCGTGCAACGGGCTTGCCGAGTGACGGTCGTGGGGTTTGCCGACTGCCCCCAACGCGCCGCGTGGGGGAAGTTTCTGCGTCAAATTGCCCCAGTGCGCCCATCTTACGACCAATATTCAACATGCGGTCGGGTGTTAAGCTGATCGATGGCCTCTGGCCATTAGCATTTGATGGGAGTCAAATCATGAAAATGAAATCTGTCCTCGCGCTCGCCGGTATGCTCGCCCTCGCGGGCTCGGCTTATGCGCAGGGCATGTCGGGTATGTCTGGCATGGGCGGCATGTCGGGCATGGGCGGCATGTCCGGTATGTCCGGCATGGGCGGCATGTCCGGCATGGGCGGCATGTCCGGCATGGGCGGCATGTCCGGCATGTCCGGCATGGGCGGCATGTCCGGNATGNNCGGNATGNNCGGCATGGGCGGCATGTCCGGCATGGGCGGTATGTCCGGCATGGGCGGTATGTCCGGCATGGCTGGCCGGCCGGCGCGTGCGGTCAAGTCGCAGGCCTGCTGGGCGGAAGCCCGCGCGCAGGGCTTGCGCACCAAGAAGGCTCGCCGCATGTTCCACCGTCAATGCATGCGGGGCTAAGCCATCGCCGGGGTCGTCCCACGCCAGCGTGGGACGACCGATCTGAAATTGCGCCGGCGCTGAAAGGCGCGTCGGAAATTATTCATGCGCCATTCAGTCTGAGCGCTACACTCTTCCGGCGGGTCAGTCCGACCTCGCAGGAACAACCGCAGGGAAACGCTACATGAAACTGAAATCAGCACTTGTTCTCGCCAGCGTTCTCGCTTTTGCCGGTTCGGCCTTCGCCCAGCAGAGCGGCATGTCGGGCATGTCCGGCATGGGCGGCATGAGCGGTCAGAAAGGCATGTCGGGAATGTCCGGCATGTCTGGCCAGCAGGGCATGTCCGGCATGTCCGGCATGAGCGGCCAGAAAGGCATGTCGGGAATGTCCGGCATGGCCGGCGCGAAAGCCAAGCCGACCAAGGCCGAGCGCAGCGCCAAGTCGAAGGAATGCTCGGCGCAGGCCGACGCCAAGAAGCTGCACGGCAAGGAGCGCAAGAAGTTCCGCGCCGCCTGCATGAAGGGCTGATCGCCGCTTCTGGCGTGTCGGGGCAAGCGCGCGACGCGTCTGCCGGTTCTCGTTCACGAGAACCGGTCAGGAGCGACGGCGGCGCCGGGCTGGCGCAAGGAATTCGCGGATCGCGACGGATCGCGGTCCGCGAGGCAAGGCGTGAGCCCCGAAGCGTGGTTTGCCGGACCAGAACAGAAAAAGCCGCCCCTTCCGGGGCGGCTTTTTTGCTGAGGCGGACGGAACCGCGGATCGGTCCCGTCAGTAGCAGACGCGACGGAAGCGATAGGTTCCGGTCCAGGGATCGTAGCGCCGACGAACCGCGCAGCCATATCCGTAGCCGTAGCCATAGCTGGGAGCGACATAGGCCGGTCGATAATAGCCGCCATAGCCATAGCCATAGCCGGTATAACAACCGCCAAGCATGCCCGCGATGACGACAAGGCCGCCGAGACCGGCCCAACGCAAGGCCCGCGCGGCCGCCCCGTGTTTCGTCGACAGAGTGTTCTGCATCATTCCCGACTCCTCATGACACCTCTGCGCCATGCGCGAAGACATCCCCCCGCGGCGATATTCGCGCACTGCCCCGCGCTGCGCAAGCGGCCCGCGAATGGCCGATCTCACGCCCGACCGAGAAGGCGCCTGACGCGCGGCGCGATGATGCCGCGCAGGCCGGCGATGTCGAACGCCAGCAACAGGCCGCCATAGATGAAAGCGCCCACGCCCGCCTGGGTCAGCAAGGCGACAACGCCCGGCGTCATCGACCGCAGCGGCGTCACGACGGCCACCATCGCCGCGGTGGCCAGCGCGATCGACAGCAAGCTGCGCGCGGTTGGCCAGCGCGCGCCCTGCGCGGCCGCATAGCAGACCACGGCGAGGAATCCCGCGATCATGCCGACGAATTGCGCTTCGGCCAGATTGAGCGCGTCGGACGTTGGCGGCAAAAGACTGACCGCGATGAGATTGGCCACTGCCGCGACCAGCCCGCCAATGATCAGGGGCAACGTCCTGCGCTTGATCTGAAACACCGGATTGATCGCGAAACTGGTGAGCGCCGCGATCGTCACTGCCGGCGTGAGAATCGTGAAATAGCGGGCGAAATGGCCATGGAAGCTCTCTGGCACGAACAGGCGCTCGAAGCTCGGCAGCACCAGCAGCAGGCCGGCGCAGGACGGCAGCAGCGCCGCGGCGATCAGAGCCATGTTCGTGGCGATCTGGCGGCTCGACGCCTCGGGCCCGCCCTCATGGTCGGCGCGCACCGCCAATTGGAACAGCAGAACGTCGAGCGACGTGGCGAGCGCGTTGAGGAGGCGCAGCGAAATGTCGAAGGCGAGCGCGAACTGACCCGCCTCGGCAAGGCCATGCCACTGCGCCGCCAGCGTCCGGTCGAGCATCGGAATCGATTGATAGACGAGAGACCCCAGGCAGATCGGCCAGGCGTAGCGCATGAACTCGCCGGTCAGGCCCCACTGCCGCAGCGACAGCGGCGCGGCCGTATCGCGCAACTCGCGGAATTTCAGCGCGACGACGCCGACGACGCTCGCGACCACGCCGACCAGCGCCATGCGCGCCGAACCAAACCACCACGCGCCGCCGACGACGAACAGGATCGAAAGCAGGTTCTTGAGGATCACCAGCGCCGCATAGGCCCTGTCCTGAAACCGCGCACGGAAAAGGCCGGACGCCAGATCGTAGGCGGCGTTGGCCATGGAGACCGTCAGCGCCAGCGCGACGAGATCGTTCGACAGCGGCAGCGATGCGCCGGAAACGGCGATGACGAGCGCCGCGAACCCCACGAAAGCCGAAACCGCCAGGAACAACGCGTCGATCGTCGCGCGGATCTCCGGCCGGCTGTGGCGCGTGGTCTCGGAATAGAAGCGCAGGGCGGAGGCGCGGATCCACTCGAACAGCAGCCATTGCAGCATCGAGCCGGCGAGAAACGCCAGCGCATAGCGCCCATATTCGGCCGGACCCAGGAACTTTGCCACCGCAAGACCAATGACGAAGTTCAGCAGGCTATTGAGAATAAAAGAGAAAATGATCAGCAACGACAATCTCGCGGCAATCGGCCCGTCTCGCAGACTGGCAGCAATTTCTAAAGGAAATGGCGCCGCCGCCGCACCGCGCCCGCCGGCCTCCGGTCCGACCGCTCATTTTGCTGTTGTGTCGCACGCCCGCCCGGCTAAAACAGCGCCAACTCTTTCCCCCGATCAGGATCGCGAAGCCCATGGCGCGGCAGTTCATTTACCATATGCAGGGTCTCAACAAGACCTTCCCCGGCGGCAAGAAGGTGCTGGAGAACATCCATCTGTCCTTCTATCCCGACGCCAAGATCGGCGTGCTCGGCGTCAACGGCTCGGGCAAATCGACCCTGCTGAAGATCATGGCGGGCCTCGACAAGGAGTTCACCGGCGAGGGTTTCGTCGCCGAGGGCGCCAGGGTCGGCTATCTGCCGCAGGAGCCGCAGCTCGACGACAACCTCGACGTGCGCGGCAATGTCATGCTCGGCGTCAAGGCCCAGAAGGACATTCTCGACCGCTACAACGAACTCGCCATGAATTATTCGGACGAAACGGCCGAGGAAATGGCGAAGCTGCAGGACGAGATCGACGCCAAAAACCTGTGGGATCTCGATTCACAGGTCGAGCAGGCGATGGACGCGCTCGGTTGCCCGCCCGACGATTGGGCTGTCGACAAGCTCTCGGGCGGCGAGCGTCGCCGCGTCGCCCTGTGCAAGCTGCTGCTGGAAAAGCCCGACCTGCTGCTGCTCGACGAGCCGACCAACCATCTCGACGCCGAAACCGTGAACTGGCTCGAAGGCCATCTGCGCGCCTATCCCGGCGCGATCCTCATCGTCACCCACGACCGCTATTTCCTCGACAATGTCACCGGCTGGATTCTCGAACTCGACCGCGGCCGCGGCATTCCCTACGAGGGCAATTATTCCGCCTGGCTGAAACAGAAGCAAAAGCGCCTCGCGCAGGAAGGCCGCGAGGAAGAGGCCCGCCAGCGCGCCCTCGAAGCCGAATCCGAATGGATCGCGTCGAGCCCCAAGGCGCGGCAGGCCAAATCCAAGGCGCGCATCCAGCGCTATGAGGATCTCGTCGCCAAACAGAACGACAAGGCGCCGACGACGGCGCAGATCGTCATCCCCGTGGCCGAACGCCTCGGCAACAATGTCATCGACTTCGAGCATCTGTCGAAGGCGTTCGGCGACAAGCTGCTGATCGACGACCTGTCGTTCAAACTGCCGCCGGGCGGCATCGTCGGCGTCATCGGCCCCAACGGCGCCGGCAAGACGACGCTGTTCCGCATGATCACCGGCCAGGAGCAGCCCGACGGCGGCGAGATCCGCATCGGCGAGTCGGTCAAGCTCGGCTATGTCGACCAGTCGCGCGACGCGCTCGACGATAAAAAGACCGTGTGGGAGGAAATCTCCGGCGGCAACGAGATCATCTATCTCGGCAAGCGCGAGATCAATTCGCGCGGCTATTGCTCGACCTTCAACTTCAAGGGCGGCGACCAGCAGAAGAAGGTCGGCATGCTCTCGGGCGGCGAGCGCAACCGCGTGCATCTGGCCAAGATGCTCAAATCGGGCGCGAACCTGCTGCTGCTCGACGAGCCGACCAACGACCTCGACGTCGACACGCTGCGCGCGCTCGAAGACGCGCTGACCGATTTCGCCGGCTGCGCCGTCATCATCAGCCACGATCGCTTCTTTCTCGACCGCATCGCCACCCACATGCTCGCCTTCGAAGGCGACAGCCATGTCGAATGGTTCGAAGGCAACTTCCAGGATTACGAGGAAGACAAGAAGCGCCGCCTCGGCATCGACTCCGTCATCCCGCACCGGCTGAAATACAAGAAGTTCTCACGGTGAGGAGCCAGGAGGCCGCGGGCGCGCGTCGCGTCCGCGTCAGGTAGCGGGCGCGATCAATTCCACCTCCGGAAAACAGGCGCCGTATCTCCCTGCATCCCGCGTCAGCAGCGGAACGCCGAGCGCGCTTGCGTGCGCGCCGATGAAAAAATCGCGCAGCGGCGCCGATCGCGTCACGCCCTTCGCGCGACAGGCGCGAAAGGCTTTGGCGGCGCGGAAGGCGACGGTCTTCGGCATGTCCGGAAAAGTCGCCTCTCCCGCCCTCGCCGCATGGCTCAAGCCGCTGCCCGCTTCGCGCTGAACGTCAACATGGGGCGCCGCGCCACCGCGAACTCGTGCTATGGTCGCGCCGCGTCGGTTTGCGGCGCCATTGCCGATTGATTGGCCGCGATCTCGCGGCGCCGTTGAATTTATTTCGGAGGCGAGTTTCGTGATCATTTCCGCACCGCCACCCGCGCCGGCGCCCGCCGCGCCTCGCCTGGAAACGCCGCCCGCCCCCGCCCCGGTCTTCGCCGCCGATTCGCCGGCGCATGACGATGCGCTTGGCCAGGACGGCGCCATCCGGCTGATCTCGGAACTCGTGAGCCATGCGCGGACGGAAACGCCCCTGACCATCGCCGCCCTTGGCGGTCCAGGCGCCGGCAAGAGCACATTCCTCGCCCGCCTCGCAGCGCGCGTCGAAGCGCTGGGCGCGGCCGCGCGGGGAGGCGGACCGTTCGTCGCGCGCGCGACGGTCATCCGCTTCGACGCCGGCGCCGCGCCCGAAACGACGCTGGCGGCCGCGACCGCCCGCGCCCTGGCGCAGCATTGGCCCGCCTTCGCCGCCGAGGCCTTCGCCGCCGCGCGCGACCCGCATCTGGAGGCGCGCGACGCCGCCGAGGCCGACGATGCGGCGCGACGGCGCCTGGAGGCCGAACGCCGCACGCTGGACGAGGTCGAAGGCCGGCAGGCGCGGCTGATCGAGACTGTGCTGTATGACTCTGGCGGCACGCGCGTCGACGCTTATGCGCGCGCCCGGCGCGGCGAGTTGGACGCCCGTCAGCGCGCCTTCGGCTTCACCGGCGATCCCGTTGACACCTATAAGGATTTGGTGCGCGACGTCGCCGGCGCCGGCGCCGGCGGCCCCCTGGGCCGCGTGCTGGCCTCGTCGCGCGCGCTCTGGGCCTTCCCCGGCCAGACCCGTCTCATCGTGCTTGCCCTCGTCGCCTTCGCTCTGGCCTGGGCTTTCGGCGCGGCGGTCGAGGGCCGCGCGCTTTGGCTCGGCTGGCTGCGGGGCGCGGGCGAACAGATCAAGCCGCTCGCCGACGCGCTCGAGGCGCATGTCGGCTGGCTGTCGAGCCTGCGCAGCCTGGCGATCCTCGCCGGACTGGCGGCGCTGGCCCTGAACCTGCTGCGCGCCTTCCGTTTCATGAAACCGATCCTGCGCGGCGTGACCCTGCTGGGTGAGGATGTCGATCTGCGCAGGCGGGATCTGGAAAGCCTCGTCGCCCATCACGCCCGTCGCGTCGAGACGCTGACCGACGAAGCCGACGCCGCCGCGCGCCGGTTGGCCGACGCCGGCCGTCGCGCCGTCCCGGTTGGCGCCGGAGCAGGCCATGGCGTCGATCTGCCCTTCGCGCCCGCGCCTGACGATGCGGCCGTCGCGCGCGCCTGGTTCGCCCATGTCGACCGTCTGATCGGCGCCGGCCAGCCCGAGGGGCCGCAGCGTCTCATTTTCATCGTCGATGGCCTCGACCGGCTCGCCCCCGCCGCGCGTCTCGACGTCGCGGCGCGTCTCGCCGGTCTTTCACGGAACGCCGCGACATTGATCGCGCTCGATCCCGCCGGGCTCGACCCGGCCAGCCTCGATCGGCTGGCGCAATTGCCGCTGCAACTTGGCGAGGTGGCGGGCGAGCGCGCGCGCGGCTTCGTCTCGGCTCTGCTCCGCCCGGCCGCCGCGCGCGCCGCGCCGACGCTCGACGCCGCGCATTCGCTGTTCGACGACGCCTTGCAGGATGATGAAAAATCGTTGCTGGCCGATCTCGCGCCGCTGGCCGGCGCCAGCCCTCGCGCGCTGAAGCGCTTCGTCAATCTCTATCGCGTCGCGCGCCACGCCGCTCCGCGGGCCCGCGTCGCCCTCGCCCTCGCGCTGGCCGTCGAAACCGGCGGCGACGCCGCCGAACGCGCGGCATTCGACGCCCGCGTCGCCGGCGGCGACGGCGACTCCCCGCCGCCGCGACTCGCGGAGGCCTTCAAGGCGGCGAAGACCGCCGGGCTTGAGCCCGCGACGCTTGTCGCGGGCGCCCGCATCGCGCGGGCCTTCTCGCTGCGCGAATGAGATGGACGCGCGTCCGGCCATTCCCCGTGCGGTCTGGGCGCTTGGCCTGACGTCAATGCTGATGGACGTCTCATCCGAGATGATCCACGCCCTGCTGCCGATCTATCTCACCGCCGTGCTCGGCGTCTCCATGGCCACAGTCGGCTGGATCGAAGGCGTGGCGGAAGCAACCGCGCTGGCGACAAAAATTTTCTCCGGCGCCCTGTCCGACCGGTTCGGCAAACGCAAGGCGTTGGCGCTGGCCGGCTACGCCATGGCGGCGGTCACAAAGCCGGTTTTTCCGCTGGCGAGCGGCGCGGGCGAGATCGTCGCCGCGCGCTTCATGGACCGCATCGGCAAAGGCGTGCGCGGCGCGCCGCGCGACGCGCTGATCGCCGACGTGACCGACGAAACGGTCCGCGGCGCGGCCTTCGGTCTGCGTCAGTCGCTCGACACGATCGGAGCCTTCATCGGCCCGATGCTGGCCATAGGCCTGATGTTGTGGAGCGTCGACAATTACCGGCTGGTTTTCTGGCTCGCGGCGATTCCTGCTTTTCTCTCCGTCGCGGTGCTGGCCCTTGGAGTCGTCGAGCCGGACGCAAAACCGGGGACGCGGCGCAATCCGCTATCGCGGGCGGCCCTGCGGCGCCTGCCGCGCGCTTTCTGGCTGGTTGTCGCCTTCGGCGCGGCCTTGTCCTTCGCCCGCGTCAGCGAAGCCTTTCTGATCCTGCGAGCGACAGACAATGGCCTCCCGGCGGCCTTCGCGCCGGCGGTGCTCGCGGGCATGAGCGTCGTCTACGCCGCCGGCGCCTGGCCGGCCGGCGTTATGGCCGACCGGCTGGATCGCCGCGCGCTGCTTGTTCTTGCGACCGTGTCGCTGGCGCTCGCCGAGGCCGTGCTGGCGTTGAATCAGGGCTTGCCGGTCGTCTTTCTCGGCGTCGCGCTCTGGGGCGCGCATCTCGCCCTGTCGCAAGGGCTGCTGGCGGCGCTTGTCGCCGACACGGCGCCGGCCGATTTGCGCGCCACGGGTTTCGGCATGTTCCACGGCGCTGGCGCAGTCGCCATTCTCGCCGGGAACGTCTTTTTCGGCGCGATCTGGACCGCCTGGGGGGCGAGCCTGGCCTTCGGTCTGGCGGCGGCTTGCGCGCTGGCCGCGACGCCGCTCGCTGTCGCCTACCACAGGGCGGCGTAGGCGATGAACGGCGCGGTGTCGCCGGGCGACACCGTGGTCATGTCCTCCGACAGTTCGATCAGCCCATGCGTGCGCGTCAGCGAGGTGAGGACGCCGGCGCCCTCCACCGCATGTTTCTCGGCCGCCACGCCGTCCGCGCCGGCGACGAGCCGCACGCGCACATATTCGCGTCGCCCGGCCTTCTTCCGGTAAGAGAAGGCGCAGCGCACGCCCGGCGTCGGCAGGGGTTCGTCGCGCACGCCCGTCAACGCCGCGATCAGCGTGCGCGCCACGATGGCGAAGGTGACGAACACCGCGACCGGATTGCCCGGCAGACCGATGAACGGCGTTCCGCCGATGAGCCCCATCGCCACCGGCCTCCCCGGCTTGATAGCGAGACGCCAGAAGGCGAGCGAGCCGGCCTCCTCCAGAGCCGCCCTGACATGATCTTCCTCGCCCAGCGACACGCCGCCCGAGGTGAGAACGATGTCATGATCTTGCGCGGCCCCGGTCAGCGCCGCACGCACCGCCGCGCGGTCGTCGGGCAGGATGCCGAGGTCGGAAACCGCGCAGCCAAGCCGTTTCAGCAGCGCCTGCAGCACGAAGCGGTTGGCGTCATGAAGTTGCGCCGGGCCGAGAGCTGCGCCGGGAGAGACAATCTCGTCGCCGGTCGAGAACACCGCCGCGCGCAGCGGCCGGCGCACGACGAGATGCGTCATCCCGAGCGCCGCGGCGAGGCCGATGTCCTGCGGCGTCAGCCGCCGCCCGGCCTCCAGCGCCACGGCGCCGCGCGCGATATCCTCGCCGCGCGGCCGCAGATTGGCGCCGCGTTTCAGACCGGCGGGCAGCGCGACACGGCCGTCGTCGAGCACGCGCACGTCCTCCTGCATGAAAATCGTATCGGCGCCTTCCGGCGTTGGCGCCCCGGTGAAAATGCGGGCGACGGCGCCCGCCGCCAGAGGCGCGCCGGCGGCGGCCCCGGCCGTCAGCCGCCCGACGACCGGCAGGATGGTTTCGCCTGACGCGGCGAGATCGGCGAAGCGCGCCGCGTAGCCGTCCACCGCCGAATTGTCGAACACCGGCAGATCGAGCGGCGCGATCAGGCTTTCCGCCAGCACGCGCCCGTCGGCGTCGATGAGGCCGACGCGCTCCGTCTCGGCCACGGCGTGCCCGCGCGCGCGCAACAGCGCCAGCGCCTCGTCCACCGGCATCAGCCGATCGCCGGCGGCGAATGCGTCGTCGGAGAGTTGCGTCATGAAAAAGCCTTTCACCGATCGCGCGCCCTCCCCCGCATCAGGGTTTGAGCCGCGCCAGCGTCTGTTCGAGCGGCTGCGCCAGCTCCAGAACAAGCTCCGTCACCCGCGCCATATCGTCGAGATGGGCATGCGGCAGATCGGTCGGCGGCGCGGCGAGATCGCTGACGAGCGCGCGAATGGTCGCGTCTTCGCCAAAGATCAGCGGCTTGCCGTTGGCGGCGCGATGCACCTCGATCTTCACATGCTCCTGCCGCTTGAAGCCTTCGATCAGCAGCAGATCGACCGGGCTCATCCGCCCCACCAGCTCGGCGAGGCTCGGCTCCGGCCCGGCGAGTTCGTGCATCAACGCCCAGCGCTGCGACGAGGCGACCAGCACCTCGCGCGCGCCCGCCGAGCGATGCTCGAACGAATCCTTGCCCGGCCGGTCGATGTCGAAGGCGTGATGGGCGTGCTTGAGCGTCGACACCGACAGCCCGCGCCCTTTCAACAGCGGGATGAGCTTGACCAGCAGCGTCGTCTTGCCCGCGCCGCTCCACCCCGAAAACCCGATCACGCGCATGCGCAAAACCTTCCACATCCAAGCGAAAACCTTCTCCCTGAGGGAGAAGGCGGACGCGGAACGCGGCCGGATGAGGGGTTGCGCGGTCGCGGTCCTGGCCGCGTCCGTCCGCCTCACGCCTCGATGACGGGAAGCGCAAACCCCTCACCCCGGCGCGTCCCGCGCCGACCCCCTCCCGCCGGGAGAGGGTGACCCGACCTCTAGCCTGTTTCGGCGGCATCGTCACGCATGGACGAAGCCTCCCGCGGCGCGCTAAGGTCCGCGCCGATGATCAACGTCGCGACCGCCCGAAAGCTCGACCTGCGCGGCCTCAAATGCCCGCTGCCGGCCCTGCGCGCGCGCAAGGCGCTGCGCGAAAGCGCGCCGGGCGCCGAATTGCTTGTCGAATGCACCGATCCGCTCGCCGCGATCGACATTCCCAATCTCGTCCGCGAAACCGGCGATGTCCTGCTCGGCCAGAGCGTGACCGCCGGTCTCGCCACATTCCACATCCGCAAGGCGCCGCCATGACCGCCGCCCCCAAACGCCTCGCCGCGCTCGTCTTCGCGCCGGATCAGCCCGTTGACGCGTTGATCGCCGCATTCGTCGCCGACGCGCAGCGCGAGGGCTGTCGCGTCGCCGGCGTGCGCCAGATCGAGTCCGCCGCCGACGACTGCACGGGCGCCGTGCAGGCGGTGGACATCGGCAGCGGCGCGCGCTTCCGCCTGATGCAGGATCTGGGATCGGGCGCCGGCGCCTGCCGCGTCGATCCCGCCGCCATCGCCCGCGTCGGCCAGATCGTCGGCGCCGCCGTCGCCGCCCGGCCGGACCTCATCGTCGTCAACCGGTTCGGCAAGCTGGAGGCGGAGGAAAAGGACGGCGTCGTCTCCGAGATCGGCGCGGCGGTGGCCGCCGGCGTGCCGGTGCTGGTCGCCGTGTCGCAGCGCTTCCTGCCGGCCTGGAACGACTTCGCGTCGGGCCTCGACGCGCAATTGCCCTGCGCCCGCGCCGCGCTCGATCAATGGTGGCGCGACGTCGCCGCGTCCTGAGTGGCGAACAGGCGCTGCGCCTCGGCCACATCCTCCGGCGCGTTGATATTGAAGAAAGGATCGAACGGCGTCACCGGCCAGTCCGCGATGGCGACGGCGTGACGGCGCATGAACCACTCGATCTTGCGCACGTCCTCCTCGACCAGCGCGCGCCGCAGATCGACGCGCAGATCGACTGGCCACAGCGCGATCACCGGATGCCGCCGCCCGCCCGACGCCGCGACGGCGACGCGCGCACCCGCCGCGACGCGCGCCTCCGCGAGACGCGCGACAAGATCGGTCGGCAGAAACGGCGTGTCCGCCGCGACGCTCGCCGCATGCGTCGCGCCCGGCCGCTCACGCGCCAGCCAGTCCAGCCCCGCCAGCACGCCGGCCAGAGGCCCGGCGAACCCCGGCACGTCGTCGGCGACGACCGGCAGATGGAACGCGGCGAAACGCGCCGCGTCGCCATTGGCGTTGAGCGCGAGGCCGGCGACCTGCGGCGCGAGCCGCGCCATGACATGCGCCAGCAGCGGCCGACCGCCAATCTCGACCAGCGCCTTGTCGCGCCCGTCCATGCGCCGCGCCAATCCGCCGGCGAGGATGAGGCCGTGAATCTCAGTCATCGCCGCGCCCGCCCTTGCGTTGCAGATGTTCGGATTCATCAGGGCCCCGCGCGTCGACGTCAAAAACGATGCGCTCCGCCCCCGACAAGGCGAGGAAACGCTGGCCGCGCGCCCGGCCCACCAGCGTCAGCCCCGCCTGGCGCGCCAGCTCCACGCCCCAGGCCGTGAAGCCCGAGCGCGACACGAGAATGGGAATGCCCATGCGCACCGTCTTGATCACCATTTCCGAGGTCAGCCGCCCCGTCGTGTAGAAGATCTTTGTCGCCGGATCGACGCGATGCCGAAACATCCAGCCGGCGATCTTGTCCACCGCGTTGTGCCGGCCGACATCCTCCATATAGACCAGCGGCCGTTCCTTCTCGCACAGCGCGCAGCCGTGGATGGCGCCGGCTTCGAGATAGAGCGAGGGCGTCGTGTTGATCGCTTTCGTCAGCGCATAAAGCCAGGACGTGCGCAACTCGGCCCGCGGCAGCGTCACGCCGGCGATCGCCTCCATCAGATCGCCGAAGGCCGTGCCTTGCGCGCAGCCCGAGGTCAGCGTTCGCTTGCGCAGCTTCGCCTCGTAATTCGTCGCGCGTTCGGTGCGCACGACGACGACGCCGAGTTCGGAATCGTAATCGACGCCCGTCACCACATCGTCGGGCTTCAGCATGTTCTGGTTGAGAAGATAGCCGAGCGCCAGATCATCGGGATGATCGAGGATCGTCATCATCGTGACGATCTCCTGCCCGTTGAGATAGAGCGTCAGCGGCCGCTCCACGACCACGCGCGTCGCCACGCGCGCGCCGGTGTGGTCGACGCCCCATTCCTCTTTGGACAGCCGCGGATCATGCGGATCGGGTCGCAGCAAGTAACCCGCCAGCAACGCCTCGTCGCGCGGCGCGCTCATGCCGCCGTGTCCGCATCAGCGCGCACGCGCACGGCGCAGAATTTGAACTCGGGGATCTTGCCGTAAGGATCGAGCGCCGGATTGGTCAAAAGATTGGCCGCCGCCTCGGCGTAACAGAACGGCGCGAACACCATGTTTTCCGGCACGTCGCGATCAGCCCGCGTGCGAATGCGCACCGCGCCGCGCCGCGTCTCCAGCAAGACGAAATCGCCCGCCGAAACGCCGAGGCGGCGCAGGTCGCGCGGGTTGAGAAAGGCCACCGCCTCCGGTTCGATCGCGTCGAGCGCCCCGGAGCGGCGCGTCATCGAGCCCGTGTGCCAATGCTCCAGAATGCGGCCCGTCGACAGCACCATCGGATATTCGGCGTCGGGCGTTTCGTCCGGCGGCGACACATGCGCCGGCACGATGCGCCCGCGCCCGCTCTGCGTCGGAAATCTCTCCGTGAAAATGATCTCGTCGCCGGGCGCGTCGGGCGCGGGCGCGGGATAGGTGACGGCGCCGTCGCGCTCAAGCCGCTCCCATGTGACGTTTTTCAGCGACGGCATCAGCGCCGCCATTTCGCGGAACACGTCGGCGGGTCCGTCATAGCGCCAATCGAGGCCGATGCGCCGCGCCATCTCCTGAATGATCCACAAATCCTGCCGCGCCGCGCCCGGCGGCGCGATCACCGGCCGCGCCAGTTGCACGCGCCGGTCGGTGTTGGTGAAAGTGCCGGTCTTTTCGTAGAAGGACGAGGCCGGCAGCACGACATCGGCATGAAACGCCGTCTCGGTCAGAAAAATGTCCTGCACGACGAGATGGTCGAGCATCGCCAGCGCCGCGCGCGCGTGCGCGAGATCGGGATCCGACATCGCCGGATTCTCACCCTCGATATACATGCCGGAAATCTCGCCCGCATGAATCGCGTTCATGATCTCGACGACGGTGAGGCCCTTCACGGAATCGAGTTCGCGTCCCCATGTCGTCTCGAACGGCGCGCGCAAGCCCGCGTCGCCCACGGCCTGGTAGTCCGGCAGGAACATTGGAATGAGCCCGGCGTCGGAGGCGCCCTGCACGTTGTTCTGCCCGCGCAACGGATGCAGGCCCGCGCCCTTGCGGCCGATCTGCCCGGTGACGAGCGCCAGCGCGATCAGGCAGCGGGCGTTGTCGGTGCCATGCACATGCTGGCTGACGCCCATGCCCCAGAAGATGATCGCGGCTTTCGCCGTCGCGTAGAGCCGTGCGGCCTCGCGGACCGTATCCGGCGCGACGCCCGTGACGGCCTGCATCGCCTCCGGCGAGAAATCGCCGATGCGCGCCATCAGATCGGAGAAGCCTTCCGTGCGCGCGGCGATGAACGCGCGGTCGACGAGACCCTCGCCGACGATGACGTGAAGCATGGAGTTGAGCAGCGCCACGTCCGCGCCCGGCCTGAAGGCGAGATGCAGATGCGCGAGGCGCGACAGGCTTTGCCGGCGCGGGTCCATCACGATCAGCTTCGCGCCCTTGCGCACGGCGTTCCTGATGTAACTCGCGGCGACCGGATGATTGACCGCCGGATTGGCGCCGATGACGACGATGACCTCGGCGTCCATCGCCGCCGCGAACGGCGCCGACACCGCGCCCGAATGCAGCCCCTCGAACAATGCCGCCACCGACGAGGCGTGGCACAGCCGCGTGCAATGATCGACATTGTTGGAGCCAAAGCCCGTGCGCACCAGCTTCTGGAACAGATAGGCCTCTTCGTTCGAGCCCTTGGCCGAGCCGAAGCCCGCCAGCGCCTTCGGCCCGCGCGCGTCGCGGATGCGCTTCAGCCCGCCCGCCGCGAAATCCAGCGCCTCCTCCCAGCTCGCCTCGCGGAAATGCGTGAACGGATCGGCCGGATCGACCTGATCGAAAGCGCTCTTGGCCACGCCCGCCTTGCGGATCAGCGGCGTCGTCAGCCGATGCGGATGATGCGTGTAGTCATAGCCGAAGCGGCCCTTGACGCAGAGCCGGTTGTGATTGGCCGGCCCGTCGCGGCCGTCGACGGCGACGATGCGCTCGTCCCTGACGTGATAGGTCGCCTGACAGCCGACGCCGCAGAACGGACAGAGCGAGTCGACGCTGCGGTCGGGAAAGACGAGGCGCTTCTGCGCCGCGTCGAGCAGGCTCGCGGGCATCAGCGCGCCGGTCGGGCAGGCCTGCACGCATTCCCCGCAGCCGACGCAGGTCGAGGCCCCCATCGGATCGTCGAAATCGAACACGATCCTCGCGTCCGCATTGCGCCAGGCCATGCCGATGACGTCGTTGCCCTGAATCTCGCGGCAGCCGCGCAGGCACAGGCCGCACTGGATGCAGGCCGAAAGATTGACGCGCATCGCCGGATGGCTGGCGTCCGGCGCGATCTCCTCGCGCGGCGGGAAGCGACTTGCCGTCACGCCGATCTTTTCGGCCTCGCTCCAGAAATGCGATTGAGGATCGGGCGCGGCCGCGCGCGCCGGCTGGTCGGCGACGAGCAGTTCCATCACCATCGCCCGCGCCTTGACCGCGCGGTCGCTGGCGCTTTTCACCTTCATGCCGGCGCTGGGCGTGCGTTTGCACGAGGCGGCGAGCACGCGCTCGCCCTCGATCTCGACCATGCAGGCGCGGCAATTGCCGTCAGGCCGATAGTCCGGCGCCGGCTTGTGGCAAAGATGCGGAATATGCGCGCCGACGCGCCGCGCGACATCCCAGATCGACTCGCCTGGCTGCGCTTCGACCGCCCGGCCGTCGAGTTCGAAGGCGATGACGCCGCTCATGCGATCAACTCCGGGAAATATCTGAGCACGCAGGCGAGCGGATTGCTCGCCGCCTGCCCGAGGCCGCAGATGGAGGCGTCGCGCATCGCCTGCGCGAGGTCTTCCAGCAAGGCGGCGTCCCAATGCGCGGCTTCCATCAGCATCCGCGCCTTTTGCGTGCCGACGCGGCAGGGCGTGCATTGCCCGCAGCTCTCGTCCTCGAAAAATCGCATGAGATTGAGCGCCGCGGCGCGAATGTCGTCCCTGTCCGACAGCACCACCACCGCCGCCGAGCCGACAAAACAGCCGTGCTTCTCGAGCGCGCCGAAATCGAGCGGAATGTTGTCCATGCGCGCCGGCAATATGCCGCCGGAGGCGCCGCCCGGCAGATAGGCCGCGAATCTGTGGCCCGGCGCCATACCGCCGCAAAATTCGTCGATCAGCTCGCGCGCGGTGACGCCGGCGGGCGCGATCTTCACGCCGGGCCGCGCGACGCGGCCTGAGACGGAATAGGCGCGCAGGCCGATTCCGCCATTGCGCCCCTGCGCCCGCCACCAGTCCGCGCCCTTCTCCACAATGTCGCGCGTCCAGAACAGGGTTTCGACATTGTTGATCAGCGTCGGCCGCCCGAACAGGCCCTGCTGGAACGGGAACGGCGGCTTGGCGCGCGGCAGGCCGCGCTTGCCCTCCAGGCTTTCGAGCATCGCCGATTCCTCGCCGCAGATATAGGCGCCGGCGCCGCGCCGCAGATGGATGGGCGGCAGGCCGGGCGGCAACGCCGCGATCTCGCGCGCCAGGATGGCCCGCGCCTCCGGATATTCGTCGCGCAGGTAAATATAGATTTCGTCGCAGCCGACGACATGCGCCGCGATCAGCGCGCCTTCCAGCACGCGATGCGGATCGCGCATCAGGAAATGCCGGTCCTTGAACGTGCCGGGCTCGCCCTCGTCGGCGTTCACCGCCATCAGCCGCGGCCCCGGTTCGGACCTGACCGCGCGCCATTTACGCCCCGCCGGAAAGCCAGCGCCGCCGAGCCCGCGCAATCCCGCCGCCTCGATGGTCGCCAGCGCGTCGTCCGCGCCGCGCGCGCCCGACCGCAGGTCTTGCAACAGCCGATAGCCGCCGCGCGCGACATAGGCGTCATGGCCGATGGTCTCTGCGGCCCCATCATGCGCCGGCCGCGCCGCCGCCGCCAGCGCGGACTGCGCGTCCGCCGGCGCCACGCCGGCGTGGCCGACGGCCGCGGCCGGCGCCTTGTCGCACAGCCCCATGCACGGCGCGCGCACGACGCGCAGCGCCGGCCCCTGGCGCGTCGCCAAATCCGCCAGCAGCGTCTCCGCCCCGGCCATCCGGCAGGCGAGGCTGTCGCAGACGCGGATGGTCAGCGGCGGAATGTCCGCTGCCCCCTCCTTCACCACATCGAAATGCGCGTAGAAGGTGGCGACCTCGAACGCTTCGGCGAAGGACAGCCGCATGTCGTCCGCCAGCGCGGCGAGATGCGCAGCGGAGATTTGCCCGAAGCGATCCTGGATCAGATGCAGATATTCGATCAGCAGATCGCGCCGGCGCGGCCGCGCGCCCGGCAGCGCCGCGATCGCCTCGGCGGCGTCTGCGTCGATCTGCCGGCCCTTGGGCACGGTGCGCGCCCGCTCGCGTCCCCGCCCGGGATGATCGAAAGTCCGCACTTCGCCCGCGCCATGATCCGCCATGATTCGCGCCCGCCTCCCGTCGGCTCCGTCGGCCGTGACACGAGTCTTAGGGGCATCCCCGGCGCCGGGGCAAGCGTTTCAGAACCGCGCCCAGACGGCCGCGAAGGGCCCGGCCTCCCGGGCGCAATTGCGCCCGAACGTCGTGGCGCCGACCCCCAGTTGCATCGACCAGCGCGAATTGATGCGAAACACGGCGCTCATCTCGCTTTTCAATCGCAGGAAATTTCGATGCGAGACGGCGCTCTCGCGCCCGGCGGCGAAATAGGCCTGTGTCAGAACCAGCCATCGCTCCGAGAAGCGCCAGCCGAGGGTTGTCTCGACGCGCCATTCGCTCAAACCTCCGCCGCGCGCCCGATAGGCGCCCTCCAGCCCGGCGAAACCGGCGACTCCGAAGGCCGTGAACGGCGTTCCGACCAGCAGGCGCGCGTCGAACCCGGCCCGCCGCGCCTCGTCGAAGCCAATGCGCCCCAACGTTCCCGGCGCGAGGCCGACAATCTGCGCCGAGACGACCGCGTCGCCAGGATTCGCCAGCCGCGCCCGCGCGCCGATCTCGCTGACGGTCAGCCCGCTTTCGCGCGCGCCCAGGGCGGCGCGACTGCGGACATGTTCGCCGGCGGCCTGGAAAATCAGCGTCAGATCGCGCGTCAGCCCATATTCGGCCCGCGCCGTCAGTTCGAATTTCCGGTAGGCCGGCAGCGGCCGCACCCGACCCCGCGCGTCGAATTCGATCGCCGCGCCTGAAAATCGTCCCGATGTGATGAGTTGCGCCTCGCCTTCGCCGAGCAGAAACGCGCCGGCCTGCGCCGCCCCGGCCAGAACCCAGAACCCGACGATAAGAAGAAAACGACAAACGCTCGACATGACCGCGGCGCACGACTCGACGCCGCCATGCTGGCGCGCCGCGCGCCGGAGTCATATTTCTGTTCTTGCTCAATAAATTCCGGCTAACGAAAAGCTCTCCGCCAATTCTGGGGGAGGTTTCGTCAGTCCTTGGCGTCCGGCGCCGTCAGTGTCATGCCCGACATGGGGTCGATCCACACCATCCTGTCCTTCACCGCCCGAACGCCGTGGACGTTCTCCGCGATAACGCGAATGGCCGGACGCTGGCGCTCGTCGACAAGGGCGCCGCCCAATTCGACGACGCCGTCGGCGACGCGCACGTCGATCAGCATGGCCGGCGCCCAGGGCTGCTTCCTGAATTCGGCGACGATGGCCTCGCGGATCGCCTCGTCCGGGACGGGAGCGCCGCCGCCCTCCGCGTCGCAGGCCTGCTCCACCTTCGGCAGCAGGGCGCGCAAAATGTCCGAGCGCGTGACGATGCCAAGCGCGGCGCCGTCCGTCACCGGCAGCCGGCGCACATGGCGCTTCTCCATCAACCCGACGGCTTCCTCCAGCGGCGCGTTGTGCGAGACCGTCACCACCTCGCGCGACATCACCTCGCCCACCGTGCGGCCATGGCTATGCGCATAGGCCTCGGCCGCGCGGCCGTGCCCGCGCAGAAAGTCGAACCAAGACCGCCGCTTTTCCGTGCCGAGTTCGGACCGGCGCAGAAAATCGCCCTCGCTGACGAGACCAACCAGCATCCCCACCTCGTCCACCACCGGCAGGCCGCTGATGCGCTGGTCGAGCATGAGGCGCAGGGCGTCGCGCACCGGCGTGTCCGGCGTCACGCTGAACACGGGGCTGGTCATCACGTCGCGCACGCGCATCTCTTTCTCCTGCGAAGGCGGAAGCTGCGTTCAGACTAGCCGCGCGCGACGAGCCGCCGCCATGCGCCGGATCAACCCGCCAGCACGTCGCGCGCGCCGCGCGCGATCATGATTTCCTCGTCCGTCGGCGTCGCCAGCACATCGACCGCCGCGTCGTCCGCGCTGATGCGCCGGGCATGCGCGGCGTTGGCCGCGACGTCGAGCCTCACCCCGGCGAAACCGAGATAATCGCAGATGCGCGCCCGCATCGGCGCCGAATGCTCGCCGATGCCGGCCGTGAAGACCAGGACGTCGAGCCCGCCGATCGCCGCCATCGCCGAGCCGATCTCGCGCGCCGCGCGCCAGGCGAACAGCGCCATCGCCTCCTCCGCCTCCGGCGTTCCCGCCTGCTCCAGCGCGCGCAGATCATTCGACAGGCCCGAGACGCCGAGCAGGCCTGATTGCTTGTTGAGCAGGTCCGACACCTCCCTGACGCTCATGCCGCGATGCTGGATGAGATGCAGCACCAGACCAGGATCGAGCGCGCCCGAGCGCGTGCCCATCATCAACCCGTCGAGGCTGGTGAAGCCCATGGACGTCGTGACGCTCCTGAGGTCGCGCATCGCGCACAGGCTCGCGCCGGAGCCCAGATGCGCGACGATGACGCGGCCGCGCGCCTTCGCAGTCAGTTGCGGCAGCACGCTGGCGATATAGGCGTAGGACAGGCCATGGAAGCCGTAGCGCACATAGCCTTCGTCGATCAGCGCGCGCGGCAGCGGCGTCAATTGCGCCAGCCATGGCTGGGTGCGATGGAAGGCCGTGTCGAAACAGCCGACCTGCGGCAGATCGGGCGTCAGCCGCTCCAGGGCCCGCACGCCGGCGAGATTGTGCGGCTGATGGCCCGGCGCCATCGGCGTCAGGCTTTCGAGAATATCCACCACGTCCGGCGTCAGCCGCGCCGGGGCCGAGAAATGCCGGCCGCCATGAACGATGCGATGCCCGGCCGCGACGAGCGACACGTCGGGCAAGGCGCGCTTCAGCACGTCGAGCGTCCAGCCGAGCGCGGCGGCGTGATCGCCCGATTCCGGCGCTCCCGCCGCGACGAAGGCTTGCGCCAGTTCGCCCGAGGCCGACAGCCGCGCCGCGCCGACGCCGCCAAGCCCTTCGAGATTGGCGCGGCACATGAGGCCAAGATCGCGCGCGTCATAGAGCGCGAATTTCAGCGTCGACGATCCGGCGTTGAGGACGAGCGTGGCCTCGCGCCGCCCGCTCACGCCCGCACCGCCCTGGCGCGATGATGCAGCAATTGCGCCAGCGCGCAGGAGGTGACGCGCGCCAGCGCCCCGTCGGCGCGGCTCGTCAGCACGATCGGCACGCGCGCGCCGATGACGATGCCGGCGCAATCGGCGCCCGCCAGATAAACGAGTTGCTTGGCGATCATGTTGCCGGCTTCGAGATCGGGCGCGACAAGAATGTCGGCGTCGCCGGCGACGGCCGAATCGATCTTCTTCGTTTTCGCGGCCTCGCGCGAAATGGCGTTGTCGAAGGCCAGCGGTCCCTCCAGCAGCCCGCCGGTGATCTGGCCGCGATCGGCCATCTTGCACAGCGCCGCCGCCTCGATCGTCGAGGCGAGCTTGGGATTGATCGTCTCCACCGCCGACAGGATCGCCACTTTCGGCGCCTGAATGCCGAGCGCCTGCGCCAGATCGATGGCGTTCTGGATGATGTCGCGCTTGTCCTCAAGGCTCGGATAGATGTTGATCGCCGCGTCGGTGATCATCAGCGGCTTCGAATAATGCGGCACGTCAAAGACGAAGACATGGCTGAGGCGCCGCTCCGTCCGCAGGCCGGTTTGCGAACTCACGACCGCCGCCATCAATTCGTCGGTGTGCAGCGAGCCCTTCATCAGCGCGTCGATGCGCCCCTCGCGCACCATTTCCACGGCGCGCGCGGCGGCCGCGTGCGAATGCGGCGCGTCCTCGATGGCGAGTTCCCCGATCGACAGGCCCGCCTCGCGCGCCGCCGCCTCGATCTTGCCGCGCGGGCCGACAAGCACCGGCGCGATCAGACCCTCGCGCCAGGCGTCGACCGCGCCCGTCAGCGACACGGAATCGCACGGATGCACCACGCCGATGCGCACCGGCTCATGGCGCCGGGCGGCATCGATGAATCCGCGAAACAACTGCCCCTGATCATGGATCGTGATCTCGGGCAAAGCCGCGCGCGGACGGCGCACCTTGCGCGTCGGCGCGGTGACGACGGCGTCGCCGAAGATCAGCAGATCGCCGGCCTTGTCGAACATGGCGCAATCAAAGATCACCTGTTTCGACACGTCGTCCTTGGAGCGCACGGTGACGCGCGCGCGCACCTGATCGCCAAGGCCGACCGGCTTCTTGAAATACAGACTCTGCGCCACGTAGATCGTGCCCGGGCCCGGCAATTGCGTGCCCAGCACGGCGGAGAACAGCGAACCGCCCCACATGCCGTGGCCGATGACCTTGTGATATTTGTTGTCCTTGGCGAACTCGGGGTCGAGATGCTCCGGATTGACGTCGCCCGACATCGCGGCGAACAGATCGATGTCGCCTTTTTCCAGCGTGCGGACGATCTCGGCGTGGTCGCCGATACGGATTTCGTCGAACGTTTTGTTTTCGATGTATTGCACGATTCACCGCCTTTTATGCTGGCGCAATAGGACCATGCCCGGCGTCGCGAATTGACGTGGATCATGTTTGCCGCAGTGCAGCAACCGCGGAAGTTGCCACGACGGTCATCGGCGACTATCCTGCGGGCTTGTCGCATCCGGTTATGAAAATTCCATGATTCGCTTTCTCGTTCCCGGCGCGATTCTCGTGGCCGGCGTCGCCTGGTGGAGCCTGACGGCGCGCGACGCGCCCACGGCCCCGCCGCCCTTTCAGGGCTATGTCGAGGGCGACATGCTGCTGATCGGCCCGTCCGAGGCCGAACGGATCGAGCGCGTTGTCGTCGCGCCGGGCGTGGAGGCGCGCAAGGGCGAACCCCTGTTCCTGATGCAGGCCAGCCTTATAGAGGCCCAGCGCGCCGAGGCGCAGGCCCGGCTGGCGCAGGCGCGCGCCCAGCTCGACAATCTCCGCAGCGCTCTGAACAGGCCCGAGCAGATCGCGGTGCTGGAGGCGGGCGTCGCCCGCGCGCAAGCCGCCCTCGCCCTGTCGCAGGCCGAATACGACCGGCAGAAGACGCTCTACGAACGGCGCATTTCCTCGCACGCCCAGTTCGATCAGGTGGAAGCTGCGCGCAATCGCGACGCCGCCGCCCTCGACGAGGCCCGCCGGCAGATCGTCGCCGCCGGGCTGACGGCGCGCGCCGCCGACATCGCCGCCGCCGAGGCCGCCGCGGCGGCCGCCGAGGCGAGCGAACGACAATGGGCGACGCGGCTCGCGCGGCTCACCGTCGTCGCGCCGCAAACGGGAATCGTGCAGGACGTGTTCTTCCGCGCCGGCGAGGTGGTCGCCGCCGGCCAGCCCGTCGTGGCGCTGCTGCCGCCGGAAAACCGCAAGATCCGTTTCTACGTGCCCGAGCCGCGCCTTGCCGGCCTCACCCTCGGCGCCCCGCTCGCGTTGTCCTGCGACGGCTGCCCGCCCGATATGACAGCGAAAGTGAGCTTCCTGTCGAAGGAGACGGAATTCACTCCGCCGGTGATCTTCTCCGATGCCGAGCGCGCCAAGCTCGTCTTCAAGGCCGAGGCGCGCTTCGAGGGCGCCGCGCCCACCCTGCCGCTCGGCCTGCCCGTCACGGTTCGGCCCGCGCCATGAACGCGACGGCGGCCGACATCGCCATCGACGTGCGCGGCCTGACCAAGAGCTTCGGCGGCGCGCCGGTGGTGAAAGACCTGACCATGCAGGTCCGGCGCGGCGCCATCCATGGCTTTCTCGGCCCCAACGGTTCCGGCAAGACGACCACGATCCGCATGCTGTGCGGCCTGCTGACGCCGGATTCAGGCTCGGGAACGTGCCTGGGCTACGACATCGTCAGCCAGGCTGATTTCATCAAGCGCCGCATCGGCTACATGACGCAACGTTTCTCGCTCTACGCCGACCTGTCGATCCGCGAGAATCTGGAATTCGTCGCCCGCATCTACGCCATGCCCGATCCGCAAGGCGCGGCGCGCGCGGCCATCGTGCGCCTCGGCCTCGAAGGCCGCGCCGACCAGCTCGCCGGGCAATTGTCCGGCGGCTGGAAGCAGCGGCTGGCGCTCGGCGCCTGCATCCTGCCCAATCCGAGGCTGCTGTTGCTCGACGAGCCGACGGCCGGCGTCGACCCCAAGGCGCGACGCGAATTCTGGGACGAGATTCACGCGCTCGCCCGCGAGGGCATGACGGTTCTTGTCTCCACCCATTACATGGACGAGGCCGAGCGCTGCCACGAGATCGCCTATATCGCCTATGGCGAATTGCTGGCGCAAGGGACGGTGGAGGAGATCGTCGCCCGCGAGGGCCTGACCACATATTCCGTCACCGGCCCGGACCTCGACGCCCTCGCCGACCGGCTCAGGACGAGCCCGGGCGTCGACATGGTCGCGCCCTTCGGCGCGGCGCTGCATGTCGCCGGCCACGACGCCGCCGCGCTCGACGCGCTCGCCCGCGATCTTGGCGCCGCCGGCCCGCGGCTCTGGCGGCGCGACCATGCGACGCTCGAGGACGTGTTCATCGCCCTGATGGGCCGTACGCGGGACAATTTCTGAGATGAGCGAAACGCCCGCTTCCGATCGCGATCTCGACCGCCGAACGCGCGGACTGCCGGCGGCGTGGCGTCGCTTCGTCGCCATCTTCGTCAAGGAGTTCATCCAGCTTCGCCGCGACCGACTGACCTTCGCTACGATGATCATGATCCCGGTGATGCAATTGCTTCTGTTCGGCTACGCCATCAACACCGATCCAAAGCATCTGCCCGCCGCCATCCTGATGCGTGACGACAGCGCCATCGCGCGCTCGGCCCTCGCCGCCATTCGCGCCACCGACTATTTCAACCTTTCGCAGGTCGTTCACGGCGCCAATGAGGCGGACAAGCTCATCCTGTCCAACCGCGCGCAATTCGTGGTCGAGATTCCGGAGAATTTCGGTCGCGACCTCGTGCGTGGGCTCCGCCCCGCCCTGCTCGTCGTCGCCGACGCCACCGATCCGACCGCCACGGGCGGCGCCCTGAACGCCCTGACCGGCGCGATGCAGGGCGCGCTGTCGCGCGATCTCGTCGGCCCCTGGTCCGGCCTGGCGCAAAAGCCTCCGCCCTTCGACCTGCGCGTGCAGCGTCGTTTTAACCCCAGCGGTCAAACCAGTCTCAACATCGTGCCCGGCCTGATCGGCACGATCCTGACCCTGACCATGCTGATCTTCACGGCGCTGTCGGTGACGCGCGAAATCGAGCGCGGCACGATGGAATCGCTGCTCGCCATGCCCATCGCGCCCGCCGAGATCATGTTCGGCAAGATCGCGCCCTATGTCGTCGTCGGTTTCGCACAGATGGCGATCATCCTCCTCGTCGCGCGCTTTCTCTTCGCCGTGCCGATCGAGGGCTCGTTCCCGCTGTTCCTTGCGCTGTCGATGCTGTTCATCACCGCCAACCTGTCGGTCGGCTACACGTTCTCGACCATCGCCACAAACCAGTTGCAGGCGATGCAGATGTCGTTCTTCTTTTTCCTGCCGAGCATCCTGCTCTCGGGCTTCATGTTCCCGTTTCGCGGCATGCCGGAATGGGCGCAATGGATCGGCGAAATTCTGCCGCTGACGCATTATCTGCGCATCGCGCGCGGCGTGATGCTCAAGGCCGCGACGCTCGGCGACCTCGTCTATGACGCCGGCGCGCTCGCCCTGTTCACATTTGTCGCCATGGCCGTCGCCGTCGCCCGCTTCCGCCAGACGCTCGACTGACGCCGAACTGACGACGGGAAATCGCGGACCTGCGACGGATCGCGGCCCGCGAGACAAGCGCGGGACGGCCTCAGGCCGTCTCCTTCGCCGGCGCGGCCTCGTGGCGTTTGCCCTTGTAGGTCACGCTCTTCAATTGCAGATCGCCGCGAGGCTCGAAGGCGTCCGGCTCCAGCGTAAAGACGCCGTCGACCATCCGCACCCCGAGCATGGCGTGGGCGGCGGCGATCATCCGCGCCGCCGCGCCCGTATACCACGCCCAGCCGCCACGCCCCTCGTAGCCAGGCCCGTCGTAGACGTCGGCGGGCTGCTGGTGCGGCGGCAGGCCGTAGACGTCGATCATCTCCGGCGCGTATTTGGTCAGCGGCGAAATCGCCATCCACACTTCGCTCGCGCGTTTGCGCAGATGCGCGGCGTCGTCCGCGCGGCCCTCGTCCGCCGCCTGCCGCGCCAGCAGCGCCAGCGCGTCGACGAACCACGACACGCCATGCGAATATTGCCCGCCGTTTTCGCGCACGCCGGGCGGATAATCCGCGCTGCGGCCCGGAATCGGGTCGGAATGCTCGGTATAGGGCGGCGTCACCAGCAGCACGCGATCGCCCTTGTCGAGCGCGGCGAGCGCATTCTCCGCCGCCTCGCGCGAACGCGCGTGCGGGATGGCGCCCGACAGCGCCGGCCAGGCCGAGGTCATCGCACTCACGGGTTTGATGACCTTGCCGTCGTCGTTCCAGGCGCGCACGAAGCGGTCGCCGTCCCAGGCGCCCGCCAGCGCCGACGCGAGATCGCGCGCCGCGCCGAGATAACGCGCCGCCGTGCGATCGTCGCCGCGCGCGTCGATCAGCGTGGCGAAGCGCGTCAGCGTGTCGTGCAGGAAGAAGCCCATCCACACGCTTTCGCCCTGGCCTTCCCAGCCGACGAGATTCATGCCGTCGTCCCAATCGCCAACGCCCATCAGCGGCAGGCCGCGGCGTCCGAGCCGGGCCAGCGTGTGGTCAATGGCGCGTTGGCAATGGCCGACCAGCGTCGCCGCGTCGCGCGAGGGCAGCGGCGTCATCATCCGCCCTTCCTCGCCCGCCGGCACGCGCATTCCCTCGATGAACGGCGACACCTCGTCGAGAATGCCGACGTCGCCCGTTTGCGCCACATAGCGCACGGTGAGATAGGGCAGCCAGAGATGCGGATCGGACGCGCGCGAGCGATCTCCCAGCCCGGTGCGCCCGTCCTCCGAACGGTGCCACCATTTCAGCACGTCGCCCTCGATGAACTGCTGCCGCGCGTGCAGCAGGATCTGGCGCCGCGCCGCTTCCGGCTTCAGCACGATCAGCGGCAGCACGTCCTGCAACTGGTCGCGATAGCCGATGGCGCCGGAGCGCTGCGCCTGGCCGGTGCGGCCCCAGAGCCGCGACGACAGAAGCTGGTAGGGCAGCCAGTCGTTGACCAGCCGGTCGAAATCCGGCCGGTTGGTTTCAATGCGCATCACGCCGAGCGTCGCGCTCCAGGAGTCGCGCACGGCGCGCAGCGCCCGTTCCGCCCATGCGCGGTCGCGCGTGAGCTGCGCGAGACGCGTCGCGTCCTCCCGCTCCTGCGTCTGGCCGATGCAAAAGACGATCGTCTCCTCGCCCCCGGCTTCGACAGCGATGTTGCCGGCGAAGCCGGCGATGCGCCAGCCGTCGTCCTCCGCCGAGGAATCGGGATGGCCGTGCTCCACCATATAGGGCCAGCACGGCTCGCGGTCCGATCCGCCGAGGAACCGGCGCCGCGACGATTCGGCGAATTCCGCCGCGAGACTCGTGGTCGCGAACGCCCACCCCGAGACGATGTCGTTCGAGGGATTGCGGAAGAACAATTCGCGGGCGTTGTCGCTCGTCTCCGCGACGACCCGTCCGACGCTCTCGGCCGGCGTCTCGGCCAGCGTGATCTCGGCGAAAGGCACGACGCGCAGCACACGCGTCGACGCGCCCATGTTGCGCACCTTGACGATTTTGACCAGCGCCGGCTCATCCACCGCCGCGAACACCGTCATCTCGATATCGAGATCGGCGCGACGGTTGCGATAGACGGCGTAGCCCCTGCCGAAGCGCACGTCATAGGTCCCGTCGGCGCGACGACACGGCGTGAAGGTCGCGCTCGTCGTCTCGTTGGCCGCCAGATCGGCGATATAGACGCCCTGCCCCGTCGGCAGCCAGCGCCCCTCGCCCATGCGGAACGGCGTGACGCTGTTGGCGCGGGCGTTGTGGTGGAAGGTGTAGATGTCGCCATCGTTGGTGAGCACGGCGCCATGGCCGAGTTCGTTGGCGATGACATGCGCGTAGGGACGCGGACTGCCCGGCCGCGTCAGCAATTCCGAACCGTCGGCGGAAAATTCGAAACGCGGCTTGCCGCTCGGGCGCGCCGGCGTCGGCTTGCGCATGCGCTCCATCACCGCCTGCATCGCGTCGCGGCGCGGCGGCTGCGCGCCAAAATGCGCGGCGATGGTCTGCGAGGCCTCGCGCGCGTTGCGCGCCCAGCCGTCGACGATCATCAGTTCGACCTCGCCCGAGGCCGGCACGTCGACCTCGAGCCGCAGGCTGGCGCCCGGATCGAAGGTGTAGAGCAGGCCTTCGTCATCGACCGGACGGGGCGGCGCGCCGTCAAACAGGCTTTGCGGCGCGCGCGGCGTGCCCAGGCCGAAGAATTGCGGTTTGGAATCCTCGTATCCGACCAATCGCACGCCCGGCGTCTCGCGCACGGCGTGATAGGCGATCTCGTGCGACAGCTTCCGCTCCGCAGCCTTGTCGGCCTTCGTCTTCAGCAGCCGATTGCGCGCGAAAATGGCGCCCAGCGACCGCACGAAGGTCGTGCCGACATGAATGGCGTTGTAGGCGGGATCGCGCCGTTCGACGCCGGCCTCGTTCATCACCCATTCGCGATACGTGGCGAGCGACAGCTTGCGGGGCTGCGTTTTGGTGTTGACGATTCTGACGCGCCAGACCTCGCCCGGCCCCTCGTTCATCAGCGCGATTTCCGCGTCGAGATGGATGTCGCCGAAGCTGTTGGTCAGCCGCGCGCTCGTCGGCGACAGTCGCGTCAGCCGGCAATGGACATCGCCGAAATCCGTCGGCTTCGAGCCCAGAGACCAGAGGTGCCCCGGCGCGCCCTCGCGGATTTCGCGCAGATAAAGGAACTTGCCGCGAGGGACGAGCGGATCGTCCGGCCGGCGGGTGATGTCGATCGGCGGGCCGTCCCGGGTCGGGCCCTCCACGCGCGAATAGCCCTGCCCGTCGCTCGACAGCTCCAGCGTCACGAGACCGTTCGTCAGCGTCATCTGTTTGGGCTTCGGCGCCTCTGTCTCCGAGGCCGCCGTCGTCGCCCGCGGCTTGCTGCGCCGCGTCAGCCGCAGCAGCGCCTCGACCCCGAGCGCGACGCAGATGACTCCCGCCACCGCCGCATAGCCAAGCAGAAGGCTTGTGACGGGGCCCGTGGATTGCGCCATGCGCTCCGCCCCGGTCCAGGCCTTGTCCCATTCCGCCCCGCGCGGGATGTAGAAGGGCAAAAGCAGCGGCGCCCAGGTGCCGAACCGCCGAATCGCCTCTGGCACGACGCGCGTGCGCGTCGCCGCGCCGAGGAATTTCGCCGCCTTCTCATCCGCCATGTCGCCGCCAACGAAGGACAGATTCACCAGGGTCGCCACGCGCAGGCCCATGTGATCGAACCAGATCAGCACGCGCAGCCAGTCATAGGCGAGCAGGCCGGTGAAGATTTCCAGGCTCCACGCGCGGAAGGCCTCCGGTCCCAGCGACAGGCTCACCGCGGTGGCGACGCCGGTGCGCACCATGCCGTCCTGATTGTACCAGGCCGGATCGCCGGCCGCCTTGAGGAACGAATAGATGATCGGCGCCATCCACAGGCCCCAGCGCAGCACCTGAATGGCGTTGTCGACGAGGCTGGCGACGCCCTCCGGGCTGACCATGCGCTTCAGCGGCGCGGTGGAGCGTTGCAGCAGCGCTGTGAGAAAAAACAGGTTGAACGAGAACAGCGGCGCCGCGAACACCCACTGGATCACGCCCGACAGCGACTCGTCGTAAAGCAGCTTGACGCCGCCAGTGAGCAGGCCGAGATCGGTCGCGCCCCATTTCGAGAACAGCGGATTGATGATGTAGGGCGCGGCCGGCTTGCCGGCGGCCGCGTTCGAGACGGTGATGTAGTCGAAGAATTTCTTCGTCACCGAGGCGATCTGCCCGGCGTCCAGATACCAGCCGATGGCGCCCCCGAGAATGGCGCCGAGAAAGGCGCCGAGCGCGTAGATGCGCCAGCTTTCGAGCTTCTGTCGCGGCCCGCGCAGAATGGCGAGCGCGTCCATCGCCAGATCGACGCCGGCATAGGCGACCGCGCCGAGAGCGCAGCCGGCGATGAAGCGGTCGAAATCGCCCATGCCGCCGAAATTGCGGGTGACCAGCCAGGCGACGCCGGCGCCGACGACGGCGCCGCGAATGTAATTGGTCGGCTCGCGCAATTGCGCCAGAAAACGGCGCAGGAAGGGCGGCGTCGTATCCGTGCTTTCCAGCACCGTGCGCGCCAGCGGATAGACCAGCGCGCCCGCCAGCGCCGGAACGACGACGCCGAGCGCCTGCATCAGCGCCGGCGTGCGCCCCCAGCCGACGATCAGCCCCAGCGCATGCAGGATGGCCATGAACGCGCCGCCATAGACGAGCCCCTTGGCCGCGCCGGTCATCCAGACGCTGCGCACGTTGGCCGCTGTCGGCGGCCGTCCCCACAGCATGTCGGCGGCGAGCGCCGTGACGAGATAGACCTCGGCCCACAAACCGGCCTGCGCCAGCGCCGCCGTGGCGATCACGGCCGGCAATTGCCAGATCAGCGGCGCGTTGGCGAGCAGCCGCGTCGAGCCCATCTCGGCGATATTCGGCGTCAGCGCCGCGAAGAACGCCGCGGCGATCAGCACCAGATGCAGCCCGAGCGCGCGCGGCATGCGCCGACCCATCGCGACAACCACTCCCGCGACCACCGCTTCGTTGATCACGACCAGCATCAGCGCCCGGCCCAGCGCGCGTTGCATGTCCGGCTGCAGCGCCTGGCCGATGAGCGACCAGCGCCCAAGCTGATCGGCCGGCCCCGAGCCGAGCCCGAGCAGCATGTTGAACACGAACGGCAGCGCAATCAGCGCCACGCCGGCGCGCCAGCCCGGATGCGCGCGCTGCGTCGACAGGCTGACCGCCGAGACGACAAGATAGAGGCCGGCGGCGAATGTGGCGCCGGCCGCGCTCATGCGGAAAATGTCGGCCCACGCCCCCGGAGCGCGCCACAGCGCGCCGCCGGGGTCGCATACCGCCGAGAACAGGGCGATGGCGATGAAATCCAGCACGAAATCGCGCACGCGGCCGAGCCGCCCGCGCATCGCCACGCCCCATCCGAGCAAAGCCAGCGCGCCGAGCAATCCCGCCAGCCCGGCGGCCGAGCCTCCTTTGCGCGCCGTCATGATGGCGGCGAGCCCGAGCCCCAGGCTGACCAGCCGCATGGCGACGCCCCGCAGGATCGGCGGCGTCGTGGAAAAGGTCATCGCGTCAGCATTCATATCGCCGGGCTCCAGCGGCCTGTGATCTTCGCGACAAGGATCGCACAAAGACCTGAATAAAGAATCAGCCGCATGCTGGAAAAAAGCCACAATGGCCGCAACAGCCAGCGCGCACAACCCGGCGGACCAGCCTGTCCGCCGCGCCGCTTTGTCTTGCGCGCGGCTTGCGCTATGCAAAACCAGATCGTCGGAGAACTGACATGACAGAAAGTCCCGAATCCATGCGCCGGATCGTCTTTGCCGGCGCCGGCGGACCGGACGTGATCGCCGTCGAGACGGCGCCGATCCCCGCGCCCGGTCCGGGGCAGGTTCTGGTCGCGGTCGTGGCGGCGGGCGTCAACCGGCCTGATTGCATCCAGCGCGCCGGCGCCTATCCGCCGCCGCCCGGCGAAAGCCAGATTCCCGGTCTCGAAATCGCCGGCCGCATCGTCGCCCTCGGCGAGGGCGTCGGCGACCGGAAGGTCGGCGACGAAATCTGCGCCCTCGTCGGCTCCGGCGGCTACGCCGATTATTGCGTGGCCGAATCCGCGCTCTGCCTGCCGAAGCCGAAGGCCCTGAGCCTTGTCGAGGCGGCGGGCGTGCCGGAAACCTATTTCACGGTCTTCGACAACGTGTTCACGCGCGGAAAACTGAAGGCCGGCGAGACGATCCTTGTCCACGGCGGCTCGTCCGGCATAGGCTCCACCGCCATCCAGCTCGCCAAACATGCGGGCGCGACCGTCATCGCCACCGCCGGCTCCGACGAAAAATGCGCTTTCTGCAAGAGCCTCGGCGCCGATCACGCCATCAACTACCGCACGCAGGATTTTGTCGCGGAGGTCAGGACGATCACGCAGAAGCGCGGCGTCGATGTCGTGCTCGACATGGTCGGCGGCGCCTATATCCCGAAAAACGTGTCGATCCTCGGCATGGAGGGCCGCCTCGTGCAGATCGCCTTCCTGCAATCGGGAATCGTCGAGAATTTCGACTTCCGCCCCGTGATGATGCGACGCCTGACGCTGACCGGCTCCACCTTGCGCGCCCGCACGCTGGCGCAGAAAAAGGCGGTGGCCGACGCCCTGCGCGAACACGTCTGGCCGCTGCTCGACGCCGGCAAGGTCAAGCCCCTGATCCACGCGACCTTCCAGCTTGAGCAGGCGCGCGCCGCGCACGAACTGATGGAAAGCTCCGCGCATCTGGGCAAGATTCTGCTGCTGACCGGCAAATAGGCGCGGCGATGACCCCGCCCGCCGCCCCGAAATATCTCGACGCGGGCGAAGGCGCCCTCGTCGTGGAATTCGGGCGCGAGGTCGATCCCGCCGTCAACGCCCGCGTCATGGCGCTCGACGCCGCGCTGGCGGCGGAGGCGCCGGCGGGTCTCGTCGAGCTTGTGCCGACCTATCGTAGCCTGATGGTCCATTACGACCCGCTGGTTCTGCCGCGCGCCGCCCTGATCGCGCGGATCGCGCGGCTCATGGACGGACTGCGGGCGGCGACGAAGCCGCGCGCCCGCTGGGTGCTGCCCGTCTGCTACGACGGCGATTGCGGCGAGGACGTCGCGGCCATCGCCGAATGGGCGAAGCTGACGCCCGAACAGGTGATCGCGCTGCATTCCGGCGCGATCTATCGGGTCTATATGTATGGCTTCGCGCCCGGCTGGTGCTATCTCGGCGGCCTGCCGAAGGAGCTTGGCATTTCCCGCCGCGCCGCGCCGCGCCCGCCCATTCCGCCCAACACGATCATCATCGCCGGCGGCCTGTCGCTGGTGGCCACCAATTCGATGCCGACCGGCTGGTGGCTGATCGGCCGCACCGCGGAACGCATGATGAGGCTGGACCGGGATCCCGCCTTCCTCGCCGAACCGGGCGATGAATTGCGCTTCGCGCGCGTCGACCGCGCCACCTTCGACAGGCTCGACGCCCGCGCGGCCGCCGGCGTGACGGTCTCATACAGGGAGCCCGCGTCATGAGCGCCCTGCGCGTCGTCGCCGCCGGCCCCGGCGTCGCGTTTCAGGACGGCGGACGCCACGGCTGGCTGCGCTTCGGCGTGACGGGCGCCGGGCCGATGGACCGCGCCGCCCATGCGCTCGCCAACCGCATTCTCGGCAACGCGCCGGGCGCGGCGGCGATCGAGGTCTCGCTCGGCGGCGTCGAGCTGGAGGCGCAAGGCGTCGTCACGCTCGCCGTCGCCGGCGGCGATTTCGCCGTCACGCGCGACGGCCGCGCCCTGCCCGCCCAATGCATCGTCACGCTGGCGCATGGCCAGCGCCTGCGCATCCGCCCCGGCGCGTCCGGCGCCTGGTGCTATGTCGCGCTCGCCGGGGAATTTCTGCTTACGCCGGTTCTGGGCTCGCTCAGCGCCCACACGCGGTCCCATCTCGGCCCGCCGGCGCTCGCCGCCGGACAGGAGATCGCCGTGACGGCCTACGACCTCGGCGCCGACGACAGCCGCCTCGACGTGGATGCGCCCGCCGACGCGGCGATCCGCGTGCTGATGGGCCCGCAGGACGATTATTTCTCGCCCGAACAGATCGCTTTGTTTCAGGACTCGGAATGGCGCGTCGGCGGCCGCTCCGACCGCATGGCCTATACGCTCGAAGGCCCGCTCCTCGTTCCCGCCCACGGCTTCAACATCGTCTCCGACGGCGTGGCTGAAGGCGCGATTCAGGTTCCTGGCGAAGGCAAGCCCATCGTCCTGATGGCCGACCGCCAGCCGACCGGCGGCTATCCCAAGATCGCCAATGTCATCGCCGCCGACCTCGGCCGGCTGGCGCAGAAGCGGCCGGGCGAGAGCGTGCGCTTCCGCGCGGTGACGCACGACGAGGCGGTGGCCGCCCGCCGCGACGCCGCCGCCCGCGCCGCCGCCTCTCTGACGCTCACGCCGCTGCTGAAAACGCATTTCTCCAGCGAGGAGCTGCTGGGGGTCAATCTCGTGGGCGGAGTGGTGGCGGGGGAGGACTAGCGCCGCCGCCCCCTCCCTGTCCCTCCCCCGCTCCGCGGGAGAGGGAACGCGCGGCGTCGTTCGTGATTTGCCGACAACGCTGATGAAGGCTTCTCGCTGTCCCCTCTCCCGCGAAGCGGGGGAGGGTTAGGGAGGGGGCCTTCGCGCTTCTCAATTCGCCGTCGTGACGAACTTGGTGTTGAGATAGGCCTCGATGGCCTCCGTGCCGCCTTCCGAGCCGTAGCCGGAATCCTTGACGCCGCCGAAGGGGGTTTCGGGCAAGGCGAGACCGTGGTGGTTGATCGACACCATGCCGGATTCGAGCGCGTCGCCGAGCATGGCGACGGTCGCCGCCGAGCGCGTGTAGGCGTAGGAGGCGAGGCCATAGGGCAGCCGGTTGGCTTCCGCGATCACCGCCGCCGTATCGCTGAACGGCAGGATCGGCGCCACCGGGCCGAAGGGCTCCTCGTTCATGATGCGCGCGCTCATCGGCACGTCGGTCATCACCGTCGGCTCGAAGAAGAAGCCCTCGTTGCCGATGCGCTTGCCGCCGGTGCGCACGTTGGCGCCCCTGGCGACCGCGTCGGAGACGAACGCCTCCATCGCGTCGACGCGGCGCGGATTGGCCAGCGGCCCCATGCGCGTGTCTGCGGCGAAGCCGTCGCCGGTCTTCATCTTCTTCGCCGCCGCGACGAAGCCGTCGACGAATTGCTCGTAGACCTTCTCGTGCACAAGGAAGCGCGTCGGCGACACGCAGACCTGACCGGCGTTGCGGAACTTGTTGACCGAGAGAATCTTCACCGCCTGATCGACGTCGGCGTCCTCGAAGACGATGGCCGGCGCATGCCCGCCCAATTCCATCGTCACCCGCTTCATATGCAGGCCGGCGAGCGCGGCGAGCTGCTTGCCGACCGCCGTCGAGCCGGTGAAGGAAATCTTGCGGATCACCGGATGCGGAATGAGATATTCCGAGACTTCCGACGGCACGCCGAAGACGAGATTGACGACGCCTTTCGGCAGGCCGGCGTCCTCATACACTTTCACCAGCATCGCCACCGAGGCGGGCGTCTCCTCCGGCCCCTTGATGATGCAGGAGCAGCCGGCCGCGAGCGCGGCGGAAATCTTGCGCACCGCCTGATTGATCGGGAAGTTCCACGGCGTGAAGAAGGCGCAGGGGCCGACCGGCTCCTTGACGACCAACTGATGCACATTGCCGGCGCGGCCGGGAATGACGCGGCCATAGGTGCGGCGCGCTTCTTCGGCGAACCAGTCCATCACGTCGCCGGCGAACAGCGTCTCGCCCTTCGACTCCATCATCGGCTTGCCCTGCTCCAGCGTCATCGCCTTCGCGATGTCGTCGGCGCGCGAGCGGATGAGACCCGCCGCCTTGCGCAGCAACTGGTAGCGCTCATAGGCCGAGGTCTTCTTCCATTGCGCGAAGCCCCGCGCGGCGGCTTCGAGCGCCTCGTCGAGATCGGCCTTCGAGGCGTGCGGGACGGAGCCGACGGGCTGGCCGGTGGCCGGATTCAGCACCGGCTCCGACTTGCCCTCCGAGCCGTCGCGCCACACGCCGTCGATGAAAAGCTGCACCCTGGGATACATCGCGTTCCGCCTTTTCTTGTTGGGAAATTGCCGGCGCGATCAAACACCATGCCGCGCCGCGAGGGAAGCGCGATCGCGCCAGGAAAGAACGGCCGGCGATTCGTGGATCGGCGTCGCCCCCTCCCTGTCCCTCCCCGCTTCGCGGGAGAGGGAATGCGCGGCGTCGTTCATGATTTGCCTGAAACGCCGATGAAGGCCGCAACCTGTTCCCTCTCCCGCGAAGCCGGGGAGCGTGAGGGAAGGGGCCCGAAAACCGGCTTACCTGACCTCGCGCACCGCGCCGCGCGCCGCGCTGGTGGCGAAGGCGGCATAGGCCTTCAGCGCCCTGGAGACATGGCGTTGGCGCGGCGCCGGCTTCCAGGCGTCCTCGCCCTTCGCTTCCATCGCGGCGCGGCGCTGCGCCAACTCCGCGTCCGACACAGCGAGGTTGATCGTGCGGTTGGGAATGTCGATCTCGATGCGGTCGCCTTCCCGCACCAGCCCGATGGCGCCGCCCTCCGCCGCTTCCGGCGAGGCGTGGCCGATGGACAGGCCCGACGTGCCGCCCGAGAAGCGCCCGTCCGTCAGCAGCGCGCAGGCCTTGCCGAGGCCGCGGGACTTCAGATAGCTCGTCGGATAGAGCATTTCCTGCATGCCCGGCCCGCCCTTCGGGCCTTCATAGACGATCACGACGACGTCGCCGGCGACGATCTTGTTGCCAAGAATGGCGGCGACCGCCGCATCCTGGCTCTCGAACACGCGCGCCGGTCCGGCGAATTTCAGGATCGCATCGTCGACGCCCGCCGTTTTCACCACGCAGCCGTCGCGCGCGATATTGCCGGTCAGCACGGCGAGGCCGCCGTCCTTCGAGAAGGCGTGCGCCATGTCGCGGATGACGCCCGTCTGCCGGTCCTGATCCAGCGCCTCGTAGCGTGCGGCCTGGCTGAAGGCGACCTGCGTCGGCACGCCGCCGGGCGCGGCCTTGAAGAAGTCTTGCACCGCGGCGCTGTTGCTGCGCTGCACGTCCCATCGGTCGAGCGCATCGCCCATGGTGGGCGCATGCACCGTTTTGCAGGCGCGGTTGAGCAGGCCGGCGCGGTCGAGTTCGCCCAGGATGCCCATGATGCCGCCGGCGCGATGCACATCCTCCAGATGCACGTTGGCGACGGCGGGCGCGACCTTGCACAACACAGGCGCCTTGCGCGACAGCCGGTCGATGTCGGCCATGGTGAAATCGATCCCGGCCTCGTTGGCCGCCGCCAGCAGATGCAGCACGGTGTTGGTGGAGCCGCCCATGGAAATGTCGAGTGTCATGGCGTTCTCGAAGGCGGCGAAATTGGCGATGGAGCGCGGCAGCGCCCCCTCGTCGTTCTGCTCGTAATAGCGCCGCGCCAGATCGACGATGAGATGGCCGGCCTCAACGAACAGCCGCTGCCGGTCGGCGTGGGTGGCGACGATCGAGCCGTTGCCGGGCAGCGACAGCCCGAGCGCCTCGGTCAGGCAGTTCATCGAATTGGCGGTGAACATGCCCGAGCAGGAGCCGCAGGTCGGGCAGGCCGACCGCTCCATCGCCTGCACCTCGTCGTCCGTGACGCTATCGTCCGCCGCCGCGATCATCGCGTCGATCAGATCGACCTTCTTCACCTGCCCGCGCATCGTCACCTTGCCGGCCTCCATCGGCCCGCCCGACACGAAGACTGCCGGAATGTTCAGCCGCAGCGCCGCCATCAGCATGCCGGGGGTGATCTTGTCGCAATTGGAGATGCAGACCATCGCGTCGGCGCAATGGGCGTTGACCATGTATTCGACCGAATCGGCGATGATCTCGCGCGAGGGCAGGCTGTAGAGCATGCCGTCGTGGCCCATGGCGATGCCGTCGTCGACGGCGATCGTGTTGAACTCCTTGGCGACGCCGCCGGCCTTTTCAATCTCGCGCGCGACGAGCTGGCCGAGATCCTTGAGGTGGACGTGGCCGGGAACAAACTGGGTGAAGGAATTGACCACCGCGATGATCGGCTTGCCGAAATCGCCGTCCTTCATGCCCGTCGCGCGCCACAGGCCGCGCGCGCCAGCCATGTTGCGGCCATGCGTGGAGGTGCGGGAGCGGTAAGCGGGCATGTCGTTTTCCTCAAAATGGGGCAGGCGGCTGTTATCGGAAATAGGCGTCGCGCTGGCAAGGGCGATGACGTTTGGACCCAAATCAATGAAAAATTGTCGTTTCGGGTGTTTATCCGCGGCGTGCGCGGCCGCGGGCCCGCCGTGCGGCGAAAGTCGCCGCCTCTATGGACGAAAGCCGTCGCCCGGCTTAGCTTGGCGCCCGGTAGGAAACAAAAAAACAAGAGGGCAACATGGGTTTTCGCAACATTATGGTCCACCTCGACTCCGGCGCCCGGACGGCTGAACGTCTTCGTCTGGCGCTCGATCTGGCCAGGCGTCACGACGCCCGTCTCGTCGGCGTCTTCGCCCAGCGCGCCAGCGCCTTCCGCGTCGGCCTCGTCGCGGTTTGGCCGAACGACGACTACGTCAAGGCCTGCAACGAGACGCGCGCGCTGTTCGAGGAGACCGTCAAGGGCTACGCCAGGGCCGAATTTCTCGACCTCAATCGTGGCGGCGAGCAGGAAATCCTGCATCACATGACCGATCTCGCCCGCCATTTCGACATCGCGATTCTTGGTCAGGACGAGGATTCGAACCAGCGCCTTGTGCCTGCCGACCTGGTCGAACAGCTCATCGTCGAGACCGGCCGTCCGATCCTCGTTATCCCCTACGCCGGACATTACGCCGATCTCGGCCACCGCCCGCTGATCGCCTGGAATGATTCGAGTCGCGCGGCCCGCGCTCTCAACGATGTGATCCCGCTGATCCGGAAGGACGCGCAGGCTCTGGTCGTCTCCATCGGCCCGGCGCGCGAGATCACGCATGACAAGGTTTCGGCCAGCGAGACCGCTGTCCATCTCGCCTGCCACGGCGTCAAGGCCGAGGTGTCTGCCATGGTGTCGGGCGAAGTGAAGCTGATGGACACGCTGCTCAACCGCGCGGCCGACCACAGCGCGGACCTTCTCGCGCTGGGCGCCTTCGGCCATTACGGCTTCCCGATGCTGGCGCGCGGCAGCGGCACGCGCTTCATGCTGCGCCACATGACCCTGCCGGTCATGTTCTCCCACTGAATTCAAATCCGATCCTGTTCGTGATCATGCGCCGGACGAATATCGTCCGGCGCATTTCGATTCAAATTAACCACATTATTTCTAGTAGGTTAACAATCAATTGCTTCGCATCGGCGCGCCTGTAGAATGAGAATAAGAGAGAAAGCCGATGTCAGCAGTCAGAGAAACAAACACCAGCTCTTACGCAATGAGAGCACAATCATTACTTGAGAGAGTCGAATATCGTCTGGCGACAACACCAGAAGAAATCGATAGCCTCGTGCATTTGCGGTATAAAGCCTATTTGAAAGAAGGTGCGATTGAGAAGTCGACGCACGAACGTCTGGAAGACAAGTTCGACGACCTGGCCAATGTTTTCAATCTCGGCGTCTACATCGATGGACGTCTCGCCAGCGCCCTTCGCCTCCATATTCTCCGGGGGGCGGACGCCTGTTCCCCGGCGGTGGAGACTTTCGGGGAGGTGCTGGGTCCGCTGCTCTCCGAAGGCAAGACGATCATTGATCCCAACCGCTTCGTCGCGGACTACGAAATCGCCCATCTGTTCCCTGAACTGCCGTATCTGACGCTGCGGCTGGCGAATCTGGCCGCGACCCGCTTCCGGGCCGATTACGTGACCATGACCGTGCGCGCGGAGCATCAGGCCTTCTACAAGCGCGGTTTCTTCGCGAGGGTCGCCTGCCCCCCGCGTCCCTATCCGTTGTTGAGCAAGCCGATCAGTCTGTTGCTCGTCGATTACATCGCCGACCGGGGACGCATCGAAATGCGCCATCCCTACTGGAAATCGACGGAAGAGGAGCGCGAACGGCTGTTCGGCGGCCGATCCGGGCCCCGCCGCGCCTGACGGCGTTTCGGAAAGCTTAAGGCCCTTGCGCGATGATCGGCCGAGCGAAACCCGCGAGCCGATCATGACCGCCAGATTCTACCGCCGCCTGACAGAGCCGGGCTTTGTCGCCGCCGTCGCCCTGCCGGCGATCGCCATTGCCGTTTTCCTGGCGGCGTGGAATCTGATCAACGAACAATTCGTTTACAACCGCACGACCTATCTGCTGATGGATCTCGCGGGCGCGATCATCGTCGCGGGCGCCACCGCGTGGCTTTCCCGCCTTCTCTGGGCCCGCCGCATCTCGCGCGCCAACAGGGAGCTTGCGGCCACGGAGAAGAAATACCGCGCCCGCGTCGAGATCACCGAAGCGCGCTACGCCGAGAAAGCCGAGGTTCTCGAATTCACCCTGGCGCATATGAATCAGGGCATCGCCATGGTCAATCCGCAGGGCCAGGTGCTGATGTTCAACCAGCGCGGCGTGGAATATTCCGGCATCGACGAGAACCAGTTCAGCCTGCCGGCCAATGTGAAGGATATTTTCGCCGCGCAATGGGAATCCGGAGAATTCGGCAAGACCGGCGAATTGCTGCCGCCGGACGTGCGCGCCTTCTTCCTGACCGGCGAGGGCAAGCTGCCGGCGAAATATGTGCGCCGACGCCCGAACGGCGCCTTCATCGAGGCCCGCACCGAGTTCCTGCCCTCCGGCTATATGGTGCAGTCCTACACAGACATCACCGAGTTGGTGCAGGCCAAGGAGGCCGCCGAAGCGGCGGCGCGCGCCAAATCGACCTTCCTCGCCACCATGAGCCACGAAATCCGCACGCCGCTGAATGGCGTTCTCGGCATGGCCGGCGTGCTGGCCCGCGCCGAACTCGCGCCCGAGCAGCGCGAATGCGTCGACGCCATCGCCAATTGCGGCGACGCGCTGCTGGGCGTGATCAACGACATTCTTGATTTCTCCAAGTTCGAATCCAGCGTCGTGACCCTTGAGGATATGCCGTTCGATCTTGCCAGGCTGGCGCGCGACGCCGTCAGCGTCGTCGACGTCGCCGCCCGCGCGAAGGATTTGCCGGTGCGTCTCGACCTCGCCCCGGATGCGCCGCCATGGGTCTCGGGCGACCGCAAGCGCCTGCGCCAGGTTCTGTTGAATTTCCTGTCCAACGCGGTGAAATTCACCGACCGTGGCGAGGTGACGCTGCGCGTCGCGACGGCCGGCGCCGGCCGCCTGCGCTTCGAGGTGCGCGACACCGGCATCGGCATTCCGGAAAGCGCGCGCGAAAAGCTGTTCCGGGAATTTTCGCAGATCGACGCCTCGATCAACCGGCGCTTCGGCGGAACCGGGCTCGGCCTGGCGATTTCACGAAAGATCGTCGAATCCATGCGCGGCGAGATCGGCGTGGACAGCACGGAGGGCGAAGGCAGCCTGTTCTGGTTTGAGGCGGCGCTGGCCGTCGCCGGGGCGCCCGCCGCCGAAGCCACGCCCCCGGAACAATCCTGCAGCGCGACGCCGGCTTTGCAGCCCTTGCGGCTGCTCGTCGCCGAGGACATGAAGGTCAATCAGTTCGTCATCCGGCGCATTCTCGAGACGCACGGCCATCGCGTTTCCTTCGCCAACGACGGACAGGAAGCGCTCGAGGCTCTCGCCGGCGGCGCCTTCGACCTCGTGCTGATGGACATGCAGATGCCGAATGTCGACGGCCTTGAGGCGACGCGTCGCATCCGCGCCGGCGGCGATATCGATCTGCCGATCCTCGCCATGACGGCGAATATTTTCGAGAGCGACCGCGCCGCCTGCCATGAGGCCGGCATGAACGGCATGGTCTGCAAGCCGGTCGATATCACGGAGCTGTTCCGCGAGATCGCGCGCGTCGTGCCGAACAAGCGGACGGTCGCCGGCGCGCCCGACGCCGCGGTGCGGCCAGGCCCGCCGATCGACGCCGGGCGGGTGGAGAAGCTGGCTCGCCGCCTTGGAGCGGAGGAATGGCGCGCCGTGCTCGACGCTTTCGTCTCGGACGCGTCCGCGCATCTGCAAGCCGCACGGGCCGCCGCCGCCGCCAGCCAGTCCACGCGCGCCGCTGCAGAAATCGCGACGATGCGCGCCGCCGCGGCGACGCTCGGCCTGACCGCCGTTGCCGGCGCCTGCGCCGCGCTCGGCAAGGACATCGCCGATGGCGCGCGCGTTCTTGACGCCTGCGTGGCCAATCTCTCCGGCCTCCTCGCCCGCGCGCGCGACGCCGCGGGGCGCGCCGCTCCGGCGGAGCGCGGGCGGCGCACCGCATGACTTAACAGGCCGTTAACACATTTGGCCTAGCCTCTGATTTTACGCCGAGAGATTGATCATGCCCCACCGCCCCACCTGTTGCGTTCCCGCTTGCGGCCGCACGAAACCCGGCGCGGCGCACGCGGAATACGAGGATTTCGTCTGCGACGCGCATTACGCCGCGGCCGCCCCCGCGCTGCGCCATCGCCTGGAGCAGACACAGAAACGGCTCGACGTTCTGCGTCGGAAGTGGGACGATGATCGATATTTCGGCGAGGTGCTGGCGCGCGGCCGTTACCTGAAGTTTTGCGCGCTGCTTGAATGGTCGCAGGAACACGTTGACCGCGCATGGTCGCGCCTGATGCTCGACATCCTGGCTCAGGAAGGGCGCGAGCCTGCTCGCGGCGCGACCAAACCGATCCGCGCCGCATCCTGACGCGGCGCGAGGAACCCGAACGACGATCGCCCCATGCAAGGGCGGCGATCGTCGTTGCTTTTGTATAAGATATTGATTTTTCTCGTTATTTTTTGTTTTTTCCAATTTTGCCCCTTGACCTTTTCGCCGCTGTCCGCCATCATTTCCCTACTGCCTCCCGATGACATCCGATGCGGCAGCTCGAAGGGGTCGGGGGAGTTTCGTCCAGTCATATGGCTGCGACGGCGCAGCGCCAAAATCCGGAGCGAAAGCTCGGGACGCCAATTCGAGGTGCAGGAGATGACTCCGCCGAATTGAGGTTTGACCCCACGGGGTCGTTGCGCGGGACAATGGCAGGGCCCTGCCGAAAGCCCGCGTTTTCCAGGACAAGTCATATCGCGAGCCGGATCGGCGCTTGCCAAAGCAACAATCTGCGATCTCGCCCCTGATCTGATGATCAACCAGACCGCTTCGCTGTGACGAAGCAATCCGGCCCCGTTTCGCCCCAGGCGACGGGGCCTTTGGTTTTCGCGGCGCCGCGCTTGCCCCTTGCCCCTTCCGGCGCGAAACTTGGCCCGGATTCTTTTCGGACGCGCGCCATGACCCTGCCCAACGAAGCGGACCTCTCGCAATTCTGGATGCCGTTCACCGCGAACCGGCAATTCAAGGCGGCGCCCCGCCTGCTCGCGCGCGCCTCCGGCATGCATTACGAGACACCCGACGGCCGTAAAATTCTCGACGGAACCGCCGGCCTCTGGTGCGTCAACGCCGGCCATTGCCGCGCGCCCATCGTCGCCGCCATCCGCAAGCAGGCGGAGGAGATGGATTACGCCCCGCCCTTCCAGATGGGCCACCCCCTCGCCTTCGAATTCGCCCGCCGCCTCGGCGAATTGATGCCGACGCACGACCGCATCTTCTTTTCGAATTCCGGTTCGGAGGCCGTCGACACGGCGCTCAAGATCGCGCTGGCCTATCACCGCGCCCGCGGAGAAGCGACGCGCACGCGCCTCATCGGCCGCGAACGCGGCTATCACGGCGTCGGCTTCGGCGGCATGTCGGTCGGCGGCATCGCCGGCAACCGCAAGGCCTTCGGGGTGATGCTGCCGGGCGTCGACCATCTGCGCCACACGCACGATCTCGCCCGCAACGCTTTTACGCGCGGCGAGCCCGAACATGGCGCGGAGCTGGCCGACGATCTCGAACGCCTCGTCGCGCTGCACGACGCCTCGACCATCGCCGCCGTCATCGTCGAGCCCATGGCCGGCTCAACCGGCGTGCTCATCCCGCCCAAAGGCTATTTGCAGCGTCTGCGCGACATCTGCGACCGGCACGGCATTCTGCTGATTTTCGACGAAGTGATTTCAGGCTTCGGCCGCCTCGGCGCGCCCTTCGCGGCCGATCGCTTCGGCGTCATGCCCGACATGATCACCGCCGCCAAGGGCCTCACCAACGGCGCCGTGCCGATGGGCGCGGTCTTCGTCAAACGCGCCGTGCACGACGCCTTCATGCAGGGGCCGGAAAACCTCGTCGAATTCGCCCACGGCTACACTTATTCCGGCCACCCCCTCGCCTGCGCCGCTGGCCTGGCGACGCTCGACGTCTACCGCGACGAAGGCCTGCTCACCCGCGCCCGCGATCTGGAAGAGGACTGGGCCGACGCCCTGCACGGCCTGAAAGGCGCGCGCCACGTCATCGACATCCGCACTCTCGGCCTCGTCGGCGGACTCGAACTGGAGCCGCGCCCCGGCGCCCCCGGCGCCCGCGCCTACGAAACCTTCGTCAAATGTTTCGAAGCCGGCCTGCTCGTCCGCGTCACCGGCGACATCATCGCCCTCTCGCCGCCGCTGATCGTCGGGAAAGAGCAGATCGGACGCATCGCGTCGATCATTGGCGACGTGCTCAAGACGGTGGATTGAGGCGCAGCGCCCCGCCCGCTCCGCCCCTTTTTTCATCATTTAGCGAAAACTGGCGGCAAAAGCGCCGCCAGCACCGCGCCGGCCTTCCGGCATGTCCTTGTTTTCATGAGCGATGTTGCGTCGCAAAAATGTGGTCTCGCAATTGCATCATGGCCGTTGCGACTTCTCGCACGGAGACCACGCCCATGACCAAGGTCGTTTTCTACGAAAAACCCGGCGCCGCAGAGTCCGCCCGCGCCAAGGCGAGCCTCGTCGCCGCCGGCCACGAGGTCGAAACGCGCGATCTGATGACGGAGGCGTGGAGCGCGCCGCTGCTGCGCCCCTATTTCGGCGAGAAGCCGGTGCGCGACTGGTTCGACGCCGCCTCGCCGCGCGTGCTCTCGGGCGAGGTCGATCCCGACCGCGTCAACCCGCAGGCGGCGCTGACCATGATGATCCTCGATCCGGCGCTGATCCGCCATCCTTTGGTCAAGGCCGGCCATGATTGCCGCTCCGGCCTCGACGACGGCGCCTTTGCTCCCATGACGGCGGCGTAAGCGCCCCGGACAAACCCGGACCGCCGGCCCCGCGCCGGCGCTCCTTTGCTTCCAGACGCGACGAAAATTTTCGCGCCCTCCGTCAGGGACCGCGCGATTTGCCGCCCGAACCGTGGAAAATCAGGAGTTGCGCTTCGGCCGCACCCGCACGATCACGTCGACCGAGACGATCTCCATGCCGTCCGGCGCCTGCACGTCGGCCAGACTGACGTCGTCGGCGGGAATGTCGAGCAGATGCTCTTCGCCCTCGACGTAGAAATGCTGATGCGCCCCGGTCTTGGTGTCATACCAGAGGCGCGAGCCGTAGAGCGCGATCTCGCGCACCAGACCGGCCTCGCTGAACTGCTTGAGCGTGTTGTAGACCGTGGCGAGCGAGATATTCGCCTTTGTCTTCGCAGCTTCCTGATACAGGGTCTCGGCGGTCGTATGCCGGTCGCCCTTGCCGAACAGCAGCCAGCCCAACGTCATGCGCTGGCGCGTTGGCCGCAACCCGGCCGCTTCCAGTTTGGCGCGAACCATGTGGAAGCTGCACGCGGGAGCGGCCTGGGCCGGCGCGACGCACACGCCGCGCGCCCGCGCCGCCTCGGCCATGAGACGCGCCCGCCATTCCTCATCGCTCAGCAGTTTCGACACGATCTGTTCCCCGAAAACCCCGAAGGCCGCTCTGAAGCTGACATAATGTGCCAGAGCGGCGCCGCATCGCACAAGCCTCATGGTCCTGTTTAGAACTATTCTCGCATGTTTGGCGCCCGCGGCGCCTGTCCTATACTGCCCCCGCGCCGCGCGACAGGAGGAGAATATGCGCTTTGCCCCGGGCGTCGACGCCTATTTCGAGATCTTGCGCAAGGCCGCGCCGCCGCCGCTGACGAGCCTGACGGTCGAGCAGGCGCGCGCCATGTATCGCTTCAAGAGCGAGAAATTCGGCGGCGCCCGCGTGGATATGGCCGAAACGCGAGATTTTTCCTGCCCCGGCCCGCGCGGCCCCATCCGCCTGCGGCTCTATCGCCCCACCCCGGCGCCCGCGCCGCAACCGGCGCTGGTCTACCTGCATGGCGGCGGCTGGACCATCGGCGATCTCGACTCGCATGACCACGTCTGCCGCGCCCTGGCTGAGGCCGCCGCCATGCCCGTCGTCGCCGTCGATTATCGTCTGGCCCCCGAACACCCCTTCCCCGCCGGACTGGAGGACGCCGTCGCCGCGTTTGGCTGGATCGCGGCCCATGCGGCCAGCCTCGGCCTCGATCCCGCCCGCCTCGCCGTCGCCGGCGACAGCGCCGGCGGCAATCTCGCCGCCGTTCTCTGCCTCGCCGCGCGCGACAGCGACGGGCCCATGCCGCGGCGCCAGATTTTGATCTATCCCTCCACGGACGCCGGCGCGGCCGCGCAGGATTTCGCTTCCCGCGTCGCCAACGCCGGCGTGCCGCCGCTGACGCAGGACGCGCTCGACTTCTTCGATGGCAAATATCTGCGCGACAGCGCGCTGGCGCGCGACTGGCGCGCCTCGCCGCTGCGCGCGGCAAGCCACGCCGGCCTGCCGCCCGCGCTGGTCGTGACCGCCGAATATGATGTGCTGCGCGACGAGGGGCTGGCCTATGCGCGCAAGCTTGAAGCCGCCGGCGTGCCGGTCGAGACGCGCGACTACGCCGGCCAAATCCACGGCTTTCTCGAACTGGGCGGCCTCATCCCGGGCGCGGCGCGGGCTGTCGCCGATATCGCCGCGTTCCTGCGCGTCCGATTGGCGGCCTGACATGACCACCTCCGTCACCGCCGAACTCATGCCCGTCACCGCGTTGCTGGAAGCCCTGAACGACCCGGCCGCGATGATCGACGCCGGCACGCGCGTCATCGCCGCCAACGCCGCCTGGCGCGCGCTCCTGCCCGCCGCCCGTCTTGGCCAGCCGCTGGCGCTCGCCCTGCGCGCGCCCGACGTGCTCGACGCCGTCGCCCGCGCGCAGCAGGGCGGCGCGGCCGAAACCGTCGCCTGGAGCGAGCGCCGGCCCTACATCCATGATCACGAGGTTCACGTCGCGCCCCTCGACCCGCGCGCCGACGGCCGCGCCGTCCTCCTGACCTTGCGCGACCTCACCGAAATCCGCCGCACCGAGCGCATGCGGGTCGATTTCATCGCCAACGCCAGCCATGAGTTGCGCACGCCGCTGACCACGCTGCTCGGCTTCGTCGAAACCCTGCAAGGCGCCGCGCGCGACGACGCCGCCGCGCGCGAGCGCTTTCTCGCCATCATGGGCGAGCAGGCCCGGCGCATGAAAAGGTTGATCGACGATCTGCTGTCGCTGTCGCGCATCGAGCAAAACGAGCGGCTGGTTCCCCAGGCCGCCGTCGATCTCGCCGGCATCGCCCGGCAGGTCGCCGATGGTCTGGCCGGCCTCGCCGCGGAGAACCGCATTCGCCTCGTTCTCGACGCGCCCGACGCGCTCGTCGTGACCGGCGACCGCGACGAGCTTCTGCGCGCCGTCGAAAACCTCGTCGAAAACGCCATCAAATACAGCGCCGACGACAACGGCGCGGAACGCCCCGTCGAAATCGGGCTGGAAACGCGCGACGGCCACGGCCGATTGAGCGTGCGCGATCACGGCCCCGGCATCGCGCGAGAGCATCTGCCGCGTCTGACCGAACGCTTCTACCGCGTCGACGCCGGCCAGAGCCGCGCCAAGGGCGGCACCGGCCTCGGCCTCGCGCTGGTCAAGCACATCGTCGCCCGCCATCGCGGCCGGCTTCATGCGGATTCGACGCCGGGCAAGGGCTCAACTTTCGCCCTCAGCTTGCCGCTACGCCAGAACTCTCAGTAAAGACAAAGACGTACGCCGTCATTTGTCTGTCATGTGATTTTCGTAGAAGGCTCGCGTCGGCAGAGAGCGCCGACAACGCGGGTCCACCGGGTCCGCTTCACTGACACGAGCCGAAGAGGCCCAAAATGAAGCCCATGTCGTTTCTGCGCCTGACCGCCGCCGCCGCTTTCGCGACCGGTCTCGTCGCCTCCGCTGAAGCCGCCGACATCTCCGGCGCCGGCGCCACCTTCCCCTATCCCATTTACGCCAAATGGGCCGATTCCTATAAGAAGGAGAGCGGCAACGGCGTGAACTACCAGTCGATCGGCTCCGGCGGCGGCATCAAGCAGATCAAGGCCCGCACCGTCACCTTCGGCGCCACCGACGCGCCGCTGAAAGGCGCGGAGCTTGACAAGGAAGGTCTGGCGCAATGGCCGATGGTGATGGGCGGCATTGTGCCGGTGATCAACGTCGAAGGCGTCAGGAGCGGCGCTCTCGTGCTCGACGGCGCGACGCTCGCCAACATTTTCCTGGGAACCGTGAAGACCTGGGATGACGCGGCCATCGCCAAACTCAACCCCAACGCCAAACTGCCTGCGCAGGCCATCGCCGTCGTGCGCCGCTCCGACGGTTCGGGCACGACGTTCAACTTCACCGATTATCTCGGCAAGGTGAGCGCCGACTGGAAGAGCAAGGTCGGCGTCGGCCCGGCGGTCGAATGGCCGGTCGGCATCGGCGCCAAGGGCAACGAGGGCGTCGCCAACAATGTGGCCAACACCAGGGGCTCGATCGGCTATGTCGAATACGCCTACGCCAAGCAGAACAATCTGACCTACGTCAGGCTCATCAACAGGGACGGCAAGATGGTGTCGCCGGACATGACGAGCTTCCAGGCCGCCGCCGCCAACGCCGACTGGACGAAGGAGAAGGGCTTCTACCAGATCCTCACCGACCAGCCTGGCGCCGCCTCGTGGCCGATCACCGCCGCCACCTTCATCCTGATGGCGAAACAGCCGAACGACGTCGCCGCCTCGGCCGAGGCGCTGAAATTCTTCGACTGGTCTTTCGCCAACGGCGGCAAGGCGGCCGAGGCGCTCGACTACATCCCCATGCCCGACAACGTCGTCGGCATGATCCGCAAGGCCTGGGCCGCCGAGATCCGGACCGGTGACGGCAAGCCGGTCTATCAGAAGTAAGATCGAGAACGCTGAACCCTCTTCCTGACGGAGCGGGTTCAGCGCAAATTTCGGGGCGAGGGGTGACGCAGATGATCGCAACGGGCGACAAACGCCAGGGCGCGTCCGGCCAACCGCGCAGCCTGTCATCCGGCGGCTTCGCCGCCGCCGTCTCCCGCCGGGAGAACGTTAGCCGCCCGAGAGGTGAACCATGACCGACCTCGCCCTCTCCAAGCCCGTCGCGACAGCCGATGCGGCGACGCGGCGCGCGTCGGTGCTGCGCCGCTTCAGCCTCACCGACGCGGTCTTCCGCAACGTCACGCGCGCCTCCGCGATCCTCGTGCTGGTCATGCTCGGCGGCGTCATCATCTCGCTCATAGAGGGCGCGCTGCCGGCGATCCGCGCCTTCGGCTTCGGCTTTCTTGCGAGCGAATCCTGGAATCCGGTGACCGAGAAATTCGGCGCGCTGTCGCCGATCTACGGCACGCTCGTCACCTCCGCCATCGCCATGCTGATCGCGACGCCCATCGGCATTGGCGTCGCCATCTTTCTCACGGAAATCTGCCCGCCCAGGCTGCGCCGCCCGATCGGCGTCGCCATCGAGCTGCTCGCCGGCATCCCCTCGATCATCTATGGCATCTGGGGTCTCTTCGTCTTCGCCCCCTTCCTGCAGACGACCCTGCAGCCCTTCCTCATCTCTACGTTCGGCAATGTGCCGGGGCTGCAAACGCTGTTCGCCGGCCCGCCCTACGGCATCGGCATTCTCACCGCCGGCATCGTGCTCGCCATCATGGTTCTGCCCTTCGTCGCGTCGATTTCGCGCGACGTGTTCGAGACCGTCCCCTCCGTGCTGAAGGAGGCGGCCTATGGCGTCGGCTGCACGAAATGGGAGGTGGTGCGCAAGGTAGTCATTCCCTACACGCGCATCGGCGTCATCGGCGGCTTCATGCTCGGCCTCGGCCGCGCGCTGGGCGAGACCATGGCGGTGACCTTCGTCATCGGCAACGCGCACAAGATTTCCGGCTCCATCCTCGCGCCCGGCACAACGATCTCGGCCTCCATCGCCAATGAATTCACCGAAGCCGACGGCGCGCTCTACACCGCCTCGCTGATCGAGCTTGGCCTGATCCTGTTCGGCATCACATTTGTCGTGCTGGCGATCTCGCGGTTGATGCTGATGCGCATCGAAAAGAAGAAGGGCTGAAGCCATGTCGCTCTACGAAGCCCGCAAGCGCCGCAACGCGATCTATATGGGTCTCTCCGCCGGCGCGGCCGGACTGGGCCTGCTGATGCTGTTCCTGATCCTGTTCGCGCTGGTCTGGAACGGACTCGCCGGCCTCGGCCTCAATGTCTTCACCCAGATGACGTCGCCGCCCGGCGGAACCGGCGGTCTTCTCAACGCCATCTACGGCAGCCTGGTCATGACGTTCATCGGCGTCGCCATCGGCACGCCGGTCGGCCTTCTTGCCGGCACCTATATGGCCGAATATGGCCGCGGAACGAAACTCGTGACCGTCGTGCGCTTCATCAACGACATCCTGCTGTCCGCACCCTCCATTGTCATCGGCCTGTTTGTCTATGAGGTGATGGTGCGACGCATGGGGCATTTCTCGGCGGTCGCCGGCGGCGTCGCGCTGGCCATCATCGTCGTGCCGGTGGTGCTGCGCACAACGGAGGACATGCTGCTGCTGGTGCCAGGCGCGTTGCGCGAGGCGGCGAGCGCGCTCGGCCTGCCGCGCGCGCTCGTCATCCGCCATATCGCCTACAAGGCGGCGCGCGCCGGCCTGCTGACCGGCGTGCTGCTCGCCATCGCCCGCGTCTCGGGCGAAACGGCGCCGCTGTTGTTCACCGCGCTCAACAACCAGTTCTGGTCCACCGATCTCAACGCGCCGATGGCGAACCTTCCCGTCGTGATCTTCCAGTTCGCGCTGAGCCCCTACAAGGACTGGCAGCAACTCGCCTGGACGGGCGCGCTTCTCATCACCCTGGCCGTGCTGACCCTGTCGATCGTCGCGCGCGTCATCGCTTCGCGGAGAACCCTGAAATGAACCTGCAACCGCAACAGGCCCCGGCGCGCGCGACGGCGCTGCCGCAGAAAATTTCCGTCCGCAACCTGCGCTTCTACTATGGCGACGCGCTGGCCCTGAAAAACATCGACCTGCCGCTCTACGCCAATCGCGTGACCGCTTTCATCGGTCCCTCCGGCTGCGGCAAGTCCACGCTGCTGCGCGTTCTGAACCGCATGTACGATCTCTATCCCGGCCAGCGCGCCGAGGGCGAGGTGATCCTCGACGGAGAGAACATTCTGCGGCCCGATCTTGACCTCAACCTGCTGCGCTCGCGCGTCGGCATGGTGTTCCAGAAGCCGACGCCGTTCCCGATGACGATCTACGAGAACATCGCCTTCGGCCTGCGCCTCTATCACAGGCTGCCGAGGAGCGAGATGGACGGACGCGTCGAGACGGCCCTGAAAGGCGCGGCGCTGTGGAACGAGGTGAAGGACAAGCTGCACACGTCCGGCCTCGGCCTCTCCGGCGGCCAGCAACAGCGTCTGTGCATCGCCCGCACCGTCGCCATCGAGCCGGAGGTGATTCTCTTCGACGAGCCGGCCTCCGCGCTCGATCCAATCTCGACGGCGAAGATCGAGGAGCTGATCGACGAGTTGAAGGAGCGTTTCACCATCGCCATCGTCACCCACAACATGCAGCAGGCCGCGCGCGTGTCGGAATACACCGCCTTCATGTATCTCGGCGAATTGATCGAGTTCGACGAAACGTCGAAGATTTTCACCTCGCCGGCCAGCAAGCAGACGCAGGCTTACATCACCGGCCGCTTCGGTTAAGGGAACATCCGATGTCCGATCATATCGTCAAGGCCTATGACGACGAATTGCAGGCCCTCGACCGCAAGATCGCCGAAATGGGCGGCCTCGCCGAGAAGATGCTGGCCGACGCCGCCGACGCGCTGTCGACGCTGGACGCCGAGCGCGCCCGCGCCGTGGTGGCGCTGGATCCGCGTCTCGACGCCCTGCATCGCAGCGTCGAGGACGCCGCTGTCCTGACGATCGCGCGCCGCCAGCCGATGGCCATCGATCTGCGCGAAATCGTCGCTGCGATCCGCGTCGCCGGCGATCTCGAACGCGTCGGCGACCTCGCCAAGAACATCGCGCGGCGTTCGCTCAAGATCGGCGGCGAGCAGCGTGTGCAGCGCGCCGTCGTCGGCATCCGCGCCATGGCGGAATTCGCCGGCGGCCAGTTGAAGGACGTGCTCGACGCCTATGCGCAGCGCGACGTCGAGAACGCGCGCGCCGTCTGGCGCCGGGATCAGGATCTCGACGCGCTCGAGGATTCGGTGTTCCGCGATCTTCTCACCTTCATGATGGAGGACCCGCGCAACATCACCTTCTGCACCCATCTCCTGTTCTGCTCGAAAAACATCGAACGCATCGGCGACCATGCGACCAACATCGCCGAAACCGTCGTGTTCATCGCGACCGGCGAGAACCTGATCGACCGGCCGAAATACGAGTGACCGCGCCATGACCGCAAACAATGCGCCGCGCATTCTCGTCGTCGAGGACGAGCCGGCCATCGCCGCGCTGCTGACCTATAATCTCGAAGCCGAAGGCTACGTCGTGCACTGCGTCGAGCGCGGCGACGACGCCGAAACGGCGCTGGCCGAGACTCCGCCTGACCTGCTGCTGCTCGACTGGATGCTGCCGGGCGTCTCCGGTCTCGAACTCTGCCGCCGGCTGCGCGCGCGCCCGGCGACAAAAGATATGCCCGTGATCATGCTCACCGCGCGCGGCGAGGAGGCGGAGCGCGTGCGCGGCCTTTCGGTCGGCGCCGACGATTATATTGTCAAGCCCTTCTCCGTGCCCGAGCTTCTGGCGCGCGTGCGCGCCCTGCTGCGCAGGGCCGCGCCGGGCAAGATCGCCAACCTTCTCGCCGCCGGCGATCTCGAACTCGACCGCGACATGCGCCGCGTGCGCCGCGCCGGCCGCGACATTCACCTGGGACCGACGGAATTCCGCCTGCTCGAATTCCTGATGGAGAAGCCCGGCCGCGTCTTCGCGCGCAGCCATCTGCTTGATCGCGTCTGGGGGCAGGACGCCGAGATCGATGAACGCACCGTCGACGTCCATGTCGGCCGCCTGCGCAAGGCCCTGTCACGCGCGCGCGAGAAAGACCCGATCCGCACCGTGCGCGGCGCCGGCTACGCCTTCGACGAGACTTTCGGTAAATAGGCGCGGCGCGCCTGCCGCGCCGTCGGCGCCCCTCTCCCCTTGCGGGAGAAGGAATGCATCGGGCCGGCGACCCGCCGTTCACACCTGCGCGACGCGCAGATTGTTGGTCGTGCCGGCCTTGCCGAACGGCACGCCGGCGACGATGACGATGGAATCGCCCTCGCGCGCGAAATCCTCCTCGCGCGTCGCCTCCGACGCGCGCGCCACCATCTCCTCGTAGCTCTGGATGTCGTCGGACAACACGCTATGCGCGCCCCACAGCAGGCACAGCCGGCGCGAGACGGCGAGATCCGGCGTCACCGCGAGAATGGCCACCGCCGACCGCTTGCGCGCGATGCGCGCCGCCGTCGTGCCGCTGGAGGTGAAAGCGACGATGGCCGGCGCGTGAATGGCCTCGGCGAGATCGGCGGCGGCCGCGGCCACCGCATGCGGCGGCGTGACCTCCGTGTCCGGCTCCGACGCCGCCACGATCGAGCGATAGAGCTTGTGCTGCTCGGTCGAGCGGATGATGCGGTCCATCATCTCCACGGCCTCGCGCGGATATTGGCCTGCGGCGGATTCCGCCGACAGCATCACGGCGTCGGCGCCGTCATAGATCGCGGTGGCGACATCGGAGGCTTCGGCGCGCGTCGGCGTTGGCGCCGAGATCATCGAATCGAGCATCTGCGTCGCCACGATCACCGGCTTCACGGCGCGGCGGCAGGCGCGCACCAGCTCTTTCTGCCGGCCCGGCACGTCCTCGTGCGGAATCTCGACGCCGAGATCGCCGCGCGCCACCATGATCGCGTCGGCGATGCGCACGATGTCATCGATATGGTCGAGCGCCGAAGGCTTCTCGATCTTGGCGACGAGGCCGGCGCGGCCGTCGATGAGGCCACGCGCCTCGAGCACGTCGCCCGGCTTCTGCACGAAGGACAAAGCCACCCAGTCGACGCCGAGCTTCAGACCGAAATCGAGATCGGCGCGGTCCTTCGCCGTCAGCGGCGAGATGTCGAGCGCCGTGCCCGGAAGATTGACGCCCTTGCGGTTGGAGATGGTTCCGCCGGTGATGACCTCCGCGTCGATATGCTCCGCGCCGAGGCCGCGCACGCGCACACGCACGCGCCCGTCGTCGATGAGCAGATCGTGGCCCGGCATGACCGCGGCGAAGATTTCCGGATGCCGCAACGGAATGGCGTCGGGACCGCCATTCTCGCCATGGAGGACGAAGCGGATGTTCTCGCCCGCCTTCACCTCGATCCGGCCGTCCCTGATCGCGCCGACGCGGATTTTCGGCCCCTGCAAATCCTGAAGAATGCCGATCGGCCGATCCATCTCTTTTTCCAGCGCACGGATCGCGGCGTGCACCCGGGCGTGATCGTCATGCGACCCGTGACTGAAGTTCAGACGAAACGTGTCGACGCCGGCCAGGAACAGCTCTTTCAGCATGGCGGGCGCCGCGCTCGCGGGGCCGACGGTGGCGACGATCTTGGCGCGGCGGGAACGGTGCATGAATGTCTTGTCCTCGTGGTGCGGAGCGCGATCCGGCGCGCTCGCGGAACGTCGCGCCCTCAGACGATGAGCATGGCGCGAATGTCGTTGACGTTGGTGAAGGTGGGTCCGGTGCGGATCAGGTCGCCAAGTGAATCGAAGAATGTGTAACTATCATGACCGGCAAGAAAAGCGCGCGCGTCGAGGCCCGCCGCCCTGGCGCGCGCCAGCGTGTCGGGCGCGACGATCGCGCCGGCGGCGTCGTCCGATCCGTCAATGCCGTCGCTGTCGGCCGCGAGGCCCCAGAGTCCCGGCGCGCCGGCCATCGCCAGCGCGAAGCCCAGCATCAGTTCTGTGTTGCGCCCGCCCTTGCCGGCCGGTCCCTTGCCGATGGAGACGGTTGTCTCCCCGCCCGACAGCAGCACGGCCGGCGGAGCGACGGGGCGGCCGTGCGTGCGCGCCGCGCGCGCCATGCCAGCCATGACGATTCCAACCTCGCGCGCCTCGCCTTCCAGCGCGTCGCCGAGGATGAGCGGCGTCAGCCCCAGCGCCCGCGCCGCTTTGGCCGCCGCCTCCAACGCCATCTGCGGCGCGGCGATCATGCGCAAATCCTCACGGATCGCGCCCGGCTTCGGCGTCTCCTCGCCCGCGTCGAGCACGGCGCGCGCCGCCGGCGGCAGATCAAGCGCATAACGCGCGACGATCTCGCGCGCCTGTGCGATCGTCGTCGGATCGGCGACCGTCGGCCCCGAGGCGATGGCGGCGGGATCGTCGCCGGGAATGTCGGAGATCATCAGCGTCACGACGCGCGCCGGCGCCGCCGCCTGCGCCAGCCGTCCGCCCTTGATCGCCGAGAGATGTTTGCGCACGGCGTTCATCTCCACGATCGTCGCGCCCGACGCCAGCAGCGCCTTGTTCACCGCCTGCTTGTCGGCGAGCGTCATCCCGCCCGCCGGCGCGACCATCAGGGCCGAGCCGCCGCCGGAAATCAGCGCGATGACGAGATCATCCGGCCCGAGTCCTCGCACAATCTCGAGAATGCGCCGCGCCGCCGCCGCGCTGTTGGCGTCCGGCGTCGGATGCGCGGCCTCGATGATGTCGATGCGCCCGGCCGGCGCGCCGTAGCCGTAGCGCGTCACGACAAGGCCGGAGAGCGCCACATCCGGCCAGGCCGCGTCAAGCGCCGCCGCCATCGCGGCCGAGGCCTTGCCCGCGCCGACGACCACGCAGCGCCCCTTCGGCCTGTCCGGCAGATGCGCCGCCAACACGCTCGCCGGCCGCGCGCTGGTGATGGCGGCGTCGAACATGGCGCGCAGCGCGGCGCGGGCTGTAGCGTCGGTCCAGGTCATCGCCACATATCCTCCCCCTGTCGCCAGGCTTTGCAAGAATGTCGCGCTATCGGCGCCCTTCTCCCCTCGTGGGGGAAGGGGACGCGCAGCGCCGGATGAGGGGGATTCGCGGCACGCGAAATTTCTGCGCCGCACCCCCAGCCGCTTCGCGCTATCGCGCGAAAAACCCCTCATCCCCGGCCTGCGGCCGGACCTTCTCCCGCAAGGGGAGAAGGGGCGCGCGACTCACTCATTCGACGCCTGAATGGCGCCGATCACGGCGTCCGTCACCTCGCGCGTCGTCGCCTTGCCGCCGACGTCCGGGGTCAGGATACCCCGCGCGCAGACATTTTCCACCGCCCGCATCAGCCGCGCCGCCGCGTCATGCTCGCCCAGATGATCGAGCATCTGCGCCGCCGTCCGGAAGGTGGCGACCGGATTGGCGATTCCTTTGCCGGCGATGTCGAAGGCCGAACCGTGAATGGGCTCGAACATCGAGGGAAAGCGCCGTTCGGGATCGATGTTGCCGGTCGGCGCGACGCCTAGGCTGCCGGCCAGCGCGCCGGCGAGATCGGAGAGAATGTCGGCGTGCAGATTGGTGGCGACGATCGTGTCGAGGCTCTTCGGATTGAGCGTCATGCGCACGGTCATGGCGTCGACCAGCATCTTGTCCCAGGTCACGTCGGGAAATTCCTTCGCCACCTCGGCGGCGATCTCGTCCCACATCACCATGCCGTGACGCTGCGCGTTTGACTTGGTGACAACCGTCAGCAGTTTGCGCGGCCGCGACCGCGCCAGCCGGAAGGCGTAGCGCATGATGCGCGTCACGCCGACGCGGGTGAAGACCGCGACCTCCATGCCGACCTCCTCCGGCAAGCCGCGATGCGCGCGCCCGCCGCAGCCGGCATATTCGCCCTCGGAATTTTCGCGCACGATCACCCAGTCGAGATCGCCGGGCCCGACATCGCGCAGCGGCGAGGACACGCCCGGCAGGATCTTCGTCGGCCGCACATTGGCGTATTGGTCGAAGCCCTGGCAGATCGGCAGGCGCAGACCCCACAGCGTGATGTGGTCCGGCACGTCCGGCGCGCCGACGGCGCCGAAATAGATGGCGTCGAAGCTCTTGAGCCGCGCCGGTCCGTCGGTCGGCATCATCTCGCCGTGCGTCTTGTAATAATCCGAGCCCCAGTCGAAGGTCGTCACGTCGAAGGCGATGTCGCCCTGCCGCCGGGCCAGCGCCTGCAACACGTCGAGACCGGCGGAAATCACCTCCGGCCCGATGCCGTCGGCGGGAATGGCTGCGATTGTGTAGGTGCGCATATGGAACCTCCCGCGCCCGAATGCAGTAAGAGACATGGCCCGCCGGCGCCAGACCATTCTTGCGCGCCGCGCGCGCATAATCTCTCCGATGACGCAACGCGGGCCTGAATGCCGCCTCAACTCGCGCGACGGGTCAGGGCGAATGTCCTGGCGGCCCGCGCCGTCGGCAGATAGACGGCGACAATAACCGCGATGGTCGCCATCAAACCGGCCGGCACCGGGGCGAATTGCAGCCAGGCGCCCGCCGGCGTAAACGGCAGGGCGACCGCGACGGCGAGCGCGCCGAGCGACGAAGCGACAAGGGCGGGATGCGGCGCGCTGGCAAAAGGGCCGAAGCGCGATCGGATGACGAAGATGACCAGAATTTGCGTCGCCATCGACTCGATGAACCAGGCGGTGCGGAAAACCTCCGGCGTCGCCTGAAACACATAGGCCAGCGCCACGAAAGTGGTCAGATCGAAAATCGAGCTCAGCACGCCCATGACGAAGGTGAAGCGCTTGAGCGCCGCCATGTCCCATATCTCCGGCGCGACCGTCTCCGCCTCGTCGACCCGATCGAACGGAATGCCGAGTTCCGACACGTCATAGATCAGATTGTTAACGAGGATCTGCGCCGGCAGCATCGGCAGAAACGGCAGGAACAGCGAGGCCGCCGCCATCGACAGCATGTTGCCGAAATTGGAGCTGGTGCCCATCAGCAGATATTTCGAAATATTGACGAATGTGCGCCGCCCTTCCACCGCCGCCTCGGCGACCATATGCAGGTCGGCGCGCGTCAGAATGAGGTCGGCCGCCTGCCTGGCCACATCGACAGCGTCGTCCACCGAAATGCCGGCGTCGGCGGCGCGCAGCGACGGCGCGTCGTTCACGCCGTCGCCAAGATAGCCGACGGTCGCGCCGCGCGATTGCAGAGCGCGGATGACGCGGGTCTTCTGCGCCGGATTGACGCGGCAAAACAGAGAAATGCGTTCGGCGGCGGCCGCCAGCGTCGGCTCATCCATCCTCGCGATGTCGGCGCCCGTCAGGTAGCTGTCCTGATTGAGCCCGATGGCGCGGGCCAAATGGCGCACGACGAGTTCATTGTCGCCGGAAACGACCTTCACCGCGACGCCGGCCGCCCGCAAGGTGGCGATGGCGTCGATGGCCGAGGCCTTCGGCGGATCGAGAAAAACCGCGAAGCCGGCAAAAACCAGCTTGTCCTCGTCCTCGATATGACAGGAGGTCGCGTCCGGCGCCATGGCGCGCCATGCGATGGCGAGCAACCGCTGTCCCTCAGCGGCAAAACGGTCGTGGACGGCCTGTATGCGCGCGCGCGCCGCCGCGTCGAGCGCGCGCACGCTTGCGTCGCGCGTCTCGTAGTGCGTGCTGTGTTCGAGCACCGCCTCCGGCGCGCCCTTGGCGATCAACAGACGCTTGCCGTCGCGCTCCAGCAGCACCGACACGCGCCGGCGCTCGAAATCGAATGGAGCTTCGTCGATCTTGCGCCACGGCGCCGGATCGATCGGCTGGCCATGCGCCAGCACGGCGTCGTCCAGCGTCGAGCGCACGCCGGTTTCGAACTTGCTGTTGAGCCAGGCGAGTTCAAACACCTTGTCGTCGTCCGCGCCATCGTCCCGGATCGTGCGCATCAGATCGATGCGCGCCTCCGTCAGGGTGCCGGTCTTGTCGGTGCACAGGATGTTCATCGCGCCGAGACTATGGATGGCCGGCAGGTGTTTGACGATGACGCCGCCTTTCGCCAGCCGTTGCGCGCCGCGCGACAAGGATACCGTCATGATCATCGGCAGAAGCTCGGGCGTCAGCCCCACCGCCAGCGCCAGCGCGAACAGAAAGGATTCGAGCATTGGTCGCTGGAAGCCAAGATGCGCCAGCAGAACGAACAGCACGAGGAAACTGGTGAGCCGCATGACCAGCCGACCGAATTCACGCATCGATTTCTCGAATGCGGTCAGCGGCTCGGCCGCGTCCAGCGCCGCCGCGACGCCGCCAAACTGCGTGCGCGCGCCGGTGGCGACGACGAGCATCCGGCCCGCGCCGCTGACGACGGACGAGCCCATGAACACGGCGTTCGCGGCTTCGGAAACATCGTCGCCTGACGCGATCCCGGGCGACTTCGGCGCAGGATAGGGCTCGCCCGTCAACAAGGCCTGATTGACGAACAGATCGCGCGCGGAAAGCACGATCCCGTCGGCGGGGACGATCGAGCCGGCGCCAAGAACGACGACGTCGCCGGGAACGATCTCGCGCACCGGCAGATTCGCGACATTGCCGTCGCGCATGACATTGGCGCGCAGCTCCACCGATTTCTTCAGCGCCTCGGCCGCCGTTCCGGCCCTGTATTCCTGCACGACGTCGATGGCGATCGACATCAGCAGAATGGCGGCGATGGTCCAGAAGCCGGTTCGGTCGCCTGTCGCCGCCGACACCGCCGCCGCCACGATCAGAATGAGCACCAGCGGCTCGGTCGCCTTGCGCCAGATATTCCCCAGCATCGCGAAACGCGCGCGTCCCTCGAACTGATTGGGGCCGAAGGAAACGAGTCGCCGGCGCGCCTCAGCGGCGGACAGCCCGTCCTCGCCGGCCTGCAACCGCGAAAGAGCGTCCCCCGCCGGCGCGCGCCAGAATGCCGCCTGGACCGGCGCGTCGCGAGAATCCCGGCTCATGTCCATCGACGCAACCCCGCTCCTGAATCGCAACGCAATCCCGCACCGCTCCGGACCCGCGCCAAGACCATATCGCTCCTGTGGCGCGCGCCAAGTCTCTGGCGCTTTCGCCGGCCGGGGCCTCGTGCCAGGATCGGCGCGAGCCACGACATTCGTGAGTCCGCGCCATGCCCCATCCCGCCCTGCCCTTCCTGCGCAACCCCGAGAAAGGCAAGGTCGTCACCGCGGCCGAGGCCGTTCGCCTCATCCGCGACGGCGACACTTTGGCCACCGGCGGCTTCGTCGGCATCGGCTTCGCCGAGGAAATCGCCGTGGCGCTGGAGGAGCGCTTTCTGACGAGCCGCGCCGAGACGCCGGGCGCCCAGGGCTCGCCCCGCGATCTCACGCTCGTCTACGCCGCCGGCCAGGGCGACGGCAAGGACAAGGGCCTGAACCATCTCGGTCACGCCGGCCTCGTCAGACGCGTCATCGGCGGGCATTGGGGCCTCGCGCCGAAACTTCAGCATCTCGCCATCGCCAACGAGATCGAGGCCTACAATCTGCCGCAGGGAGTCATCACCCATCTGTTCCGCGATATCGCCGCGCGCCGCCCCGCCCATGTCACCCGCGTCGGCATGGGCACGTTTGTCGATCCGCTCAACGGCGGCGGCAAGCTCAACGCGCGCACGACGGAGGAACTCGTCGAGCGCGCGACCATCGCCGGGCAGGACTGTCTCGTCTACAAAACCTTCCCGATCCATGTCGGAATCATCCGCGCCACCACCGGCGACCCCGACGGCAATCTGACGATGGAGAAGGAGGCGCTGACCCTGGAGGCGCTGGCCATCGCCATGGCGGCGCGCAATTCCGGCGGCGTCGTTATCGCCCAGGTCGAGCGCGTGGCCGAGAGCGGCAGCCTCAATCCGCGTCAGGTGAAAATTCCCGGCGTTCTGGTCGATTGCGTCGTCGTGTCGAAACCGGAAAACCATTGGCAAACCTTCGGCACGCAATACAACCCGGCCTACGCCGCCGAAATCCGCATCCGCGCCGGCTCGCTGCCGCCCATGCCGATGAGCGAGCGCAAGATCATCGCCCGACGCGCCGCGTTCGAGTTGAAGCCCAATTCCGTCGTCAATCTCGGCATCGGCATGCCGGAAGGCGTTTCCGCCGTCGCCAATGAAGAAAAGATCATCGATCTGATCACGCTGACGGCCGAGCCCGGCGTCATCGGCGGCATTCCGGCCAGCGGCATCGATTTCGGCTGCGCGGTGAATACGCAAGCCGTTATCGACCAGCCCTATCAGTTCGACTTCTATGACGGCGGCGGTCTCGACGTCGCCTTTCTCGGCCTGGCGCAGGTCGACCGGGTCGGCAATCTCAACGTGTCGAAATTCGGCCCGAAGCTCGCCGGCGCCGGCGGCTTCATCAACATCAGCCAGAACGCGCAGAAGGTGGTCTTCGTCGGCACGTTCGGCGCGGGACGGATGGCGCTCGAAACCCGCGACGGCGCCTTGCGCATCATCGAGGACGCGCCCGAGCGCAAATTCGTCGCGCGCGTCGAGCATGTGACCTTTTCCGGAAAATTCGGCGCGGAAAGCGGCCGCACGATCCTCTATGTCACCGAGCGCTGCGTTTTCGCGCTCAGGCCCGAAGGTCTGGAGCTTGTCGAAATCGCGCCCGGCGTCGATCTCGAGCGCGACATCCTCGCCCGTATGGATTTCCGCCCGCTCATGCCGCGCGATCCGGCGTTGATGGACGCGCGCATTTTCCGCGATGAGCCGATGGATCTGCGCGGCGTTCTGCTGACCATCCCGCTCGACCAGCGCTTCGCCTACGACGCCGCCAAGAACCTGTTCTTCGTCAATCTGGAGCGCTTCGCCGTGCGCTCGAAGGCGGAAATCGAAACGATCCGACGCACGGTCGAAACCAGGCTGGAGCCGATCGGCCATCCCGTCTACGCCATCGTCAATTACGACAATTTCTCGATTCTGCCGGAACTGCTCGACGAATATTCGGCGATGGTGCGCGGCCTTTACGGACGCTTCTATTCGGGCGTCTCGCGCTACACGACCTCCGGCTTCCTGCGCATGAAACTCGGCGAGGCGTTGCGAAACCGCGGCGTCGCCCCGCATATTTTCGAAAGCGCCGAGGAGGCGCAATCGGACTGGAAGGCGGAACGGGGGTGAGGCCGGCGATGAGGACGAGGCGCCGGCGAAGTTGACATCCAGGCCCGCTCGCTTACCTCAGGCCCATGCGCACCTCGGATCTCGATATTTTCCTCATCCCCGGCCTCGGCGATTCGGGGCCCGATCATTGGCAGAGCCGCTGGGAGGCGAAGTTGCCGACGGCGCGGCGCGTCGTGCAGGACGACTGGAGCACGCCGAGGCTCGTCGACTGGGAGGCGCGCATCGTCGCCGCCGTCGAACGCGCGACGCGGCCCGCCGTGCTCGTCGCCCATTCGCTTGGCGCGCTGGCCGCCGCCCATGCGGCGCCCAAAGTCGCGCCCTGGGTGAAAGGCGCCTTCCTCGTCGCGCCGCCATCAATTCATTCGCCGGCGCTGACCGCGATCGACCGCGCCTTTTTCGGGGAATTGCGGCCGCTGACCTTTCCGGGCGTCGTCGTCGCCGGCCAGGACGACCCGCATTCGTCCCTCGCCGCCGCGCGCGCCTTCGCCGACCGCCTCGGCGCGGAATTTTCCGACGCCGGCGCGTCGGGCCACATCAATGCGGAAAGCGGCCACGGACCGTGGCCGGAAGGGCTGATGCGCTTCGCCGGCTTTCTGCGCGCGCTGTAACGCGCGAACCACAGCGCAAATCGCCGCGCGGCGCGAAGTTGCGCGGACGCGCGCCCCCCTCGCCACACGGCGCACCGCACGCACCGCGCGCGATCTTCTGAGAAAAGCACGTCGCCACCGCCCGCCTCCCGCTCCGTCTGATCGGCGCGGGAAAACCGGCGGGGCGCGATGCGAAAAAATCAGCGCTGCGTCTGACGCTCGATCGCCTTGGCGATCTGCATCGAGATCGGAAATGCGACGACGGCGCCGACGGCGGCCGCGATCGAAATCCACATCTTCGCCTGTGGCTGCAACGACGGGACCATCAGAACCGCGACGACGAAGATGCCGGCGAGCGTCGTGCCGATCATCATCCAAAGCATAATTGCAAGCTTCATGACCAATGTCCCCCGAGGTCGATTGCGGCGGCAATCTGGACCGGGAGTGCGAAACCGGCCTTGATTCATCTCAAACAGGCGCGTCGCCGCCAGCCGCGCGAAAGCCGCCCAGGTTGATGATTCAAAACGAACACTTTCGCCATCGCGGACGCCGTTGCCGGCGTCGCGCAGTGGCCAAACGCCGCATGTTTCGGCAAGACGGCCAGGGATTCGGCGCCGCCGCGCTGGCGCCGCGCGGGAAATATGCGATCCTCCGCCACGCGCCCCGCGCCGGACCCGGGCGGCGCCCCCGACATTGGACGACCCGATATGACGTCACCCGCTGCCATACGCCCCGCCTCCACCATTCTGCTGCTGCGCGACGGCGCCTCCGGTCTCGAAGTCTTCATGGTGGTGCGCCATCACCAGATTGACTTCGCCTCCGGCGCGCTCGTCTTTCCCGGCGGCAGCCTCGATCCGGAGGATGCGGCGCTGGCCGCCGACGCCGTCCACTGCGCCGCTGTCGCCGGTTTGGGCGACGCTGCCCGCGCTTTCCGCGTCGCCGCCATCCGCGAGACCTTCGAGGAATGCGGCGTGCTGCTGGCGCGCCCGCGCGGATCGAACGCGCTGGTCGACGGCGCGCGTTGCGCCCGCCTCGTCGCCGGCGCGGCGGCGCGGACCTTCGCCGACATGCTCGCGGACGAGGACCTCGTTCTGGCGCTCGATCTGCTGACGCCCTACGCGCACTGGATCACGCCGCCGGTCGTGCCGAAACGCTTCGACACGCATTTTTTTCTCGCCGCCGCGCCGGCCGATCAACTGGCGATGCACGACGGCGGCGAATCGGTCGATTCCGTCTGGATCAACCCCGGCCATGCGCTGCGCCAGCAGGAGGCGGGGAATTACACCATCATCTTCCCGACGCGGCTGAACCTGAAAATGCTAGACGAGAGCGCCGGCGTGGCGCAGGCGATGAACGCGGCCCGCGCGCGGACCATCGTCACCGTCCTGCCCGAACTGACGAAACTCGGCGACGAACGCGCCCTGCGCATTCCGCTTGAAGCCGGCTACGGCGGCGATGTCTTCCCCACCGGCGCCGACAAGGTGTGAGGCTGGTCCGCACGAAAAAGGCCGCCCCGAAGAGCGGCCTTTCCGTTTCTCGCGTCGCGTGAAAAAAATCAGCGCGAATAGAACTCGATGACGAGGTTCGGCTCCATCATCACCGGATAGGGCACTTCCGACGGGCTCGGAATGCGGGTGAACTTCGCCGTCATCTTGCCGTGGTCGACTTCGAAATATTCCGGCACGTCGCGCTCGGCGAGCTGGCTCGCCTCAAGCACGAAGGCGAGCTGACGCGAGGCTTCCTTCACCTCGATCACGTCGCCGGGCTTCACCTGATAGGAAGCGATGTTGACGCGGCGGCCGTTGACCTTGACATGGCCATGGTTGACGAACTGGCGCGCGGCGAAAACGGTCGCCACGAACTTGGCGCGATAGACCACCGCGTCGAGACGGCGCTCGAGCAGGCCGATCAGATTGTCGGAGGAGTCGCCCTTCATCCGGATCGCTTCCGCGTAATATTTGCGGAACTGCTTCTCGGAGATGTTGCCGTAATAGCCCTTGAGCTTCTGCTTGGCCTTCAGCTGCGTGCCGAAGTCCGACATCTTGCCCTTGCGGCGCTGGCCGTGCTGGCCGGGGCCGTATTCGCGGCGGTTCACCGGGGACTTCGGACGGCCCCAGATGTTCTGGCCCATACGGCGGTCGATTTTGTATTTGGCGGTTGCGCGTTTCGTCATGTCGTTCCTCGTGTCGCGGAGGAAGCGCGAAACGCCCGCGCGGGCGTGAGGGCCCGGCGTCGCTTGTCCCGCGTTCCGCCGCATGGATGTCCGGGCGAGGCCCGGCGCGGTGGAAGCGCGCCCTCCTCTGTCCTGTCCGGCGCGGGCGAACCCGCGGGGGACATGACCGACAGGCTGCTCACCTCGGTCCTCGGCTGAGGAAGCGGGAACGGCCACGGGTGCGTCAAACGCCCGACGCGCCCGGAAGGGGCGCGTCTGACGTGAGCGGGGAGTTACAGGAGGCGACCGCGCGAGTCAATTGCGCCAACGACAACAATCTGTCTCCCGCCGCGCTCTTTCCGACCGGGGCCGCGCGCCCCATTCTACAACCATCGCCTCATGCAACCCAGGAACGCGCAATGTCCGGACCCCTCCATTTCGTCACTCTCGTCGGCAGCCTGCGCCAGGCCTCCTACAATCACGCCCTCGCCCGCGCCCTTCCCGGCCTCGCGCCCGAGGGCGTGACGATGTCGGAGTTGGGCTCCATCCGCGACATTCCGCTCTATGATCAGGACGAGAACGCGAAGGGCTTTCCCGCCGCCGTAACGACCATGGGCGAGGCGATTCGACAGGCCGACGGCGTCGTCATCGTCAGCCCCGAATACAATTACTCCATGCCGGGCGTGCTCAAGAACGCGCTGGACTGGCTGTCGCGACTGCCCAACCAGCCCTTCGCAGGCAAGCCCGTCGCCATCCAGTCGGCCTCGATGGGCCCCTTCGGCGGCGCGCGCATGCAATATCACCTGCGCCAGACGCTGGTCTTCCTCGACGCCCGCGTGCTCAACAAGCCGGAAGTGATGGTCGGCCTCGCACAAACGAAGATCGACGAGGCAGGCCGCATCGCCGACAAGGGAACAAGCGACTTCATCGCCGGCCAGTTGAAGGCCTTCGCGGATTTCGCGCGGCGTTGACAACGCTCGCCTTGAGACGGGGTCGGCCGCAGGCCGCCCTGCGCTTCGCCGTCGCCGTGCGGCCTGGCGGCTTCAATCCCCCGGGCTTGCCGCCGACGCGTCTATCCGCCGGGCCGAACGTGGTTCTCAAGGACGGATTTGCGCCAATCGCTCGGCGACATGCCAAAGGCGCCTTTAAACGCCCGACTAAAATGCGCCGCGTCCGAAAACCCCCAGCGAAAGGCGATATCGGTGACAGTCGCCCCGGCCCAGCTTCGGGCCGCGAGATCGCGGCCGCAATTCTCCAGACGCCGGCGCCAGACATACCGCATCGGCGATGTGCCCTCATCATTGAAGAGGTTGGAAACGTGCCGCCTCGAAAGGCCAGTGGCCGCGGCAATCATGCCGACATCGAGTTCAGGATCGCCGAGCCTCAGTTCAATAAAATCCTTAACGCGTCGCAAGGTGGTCCAGCGTCCTTGCGGAACGCTTTTTTCCATGTGCATGCCGCCGGCGAGAGCCGCCATGAGAAGCTCCCCGCACTGATCGGCGACGAGACCGAACTCAGCCCCCGAAAAATGGTTGACCTCCTTAACGAAGCTTTCCGCCGCGCGCGCCGCGACAGCGGCCAAACCCTTGCCGCCCGCGACGCGCATGGCCATGCAGCGCTCGAGAAAGGGCGCTCGTTCACGCAGATACGACCTGGGAATGCTCAGGACGATTTTCGAGAATCCGTCACCGCACGTCACGCTGTGCTGACGCGTGGTGTCATAGATGGTCACATCGCCTGGCTGGAGAGAAATCCGACGGCCGTCCTGTTCGACGACATGACTCCCGCTCATCGAAACAACGGCAAAAAAGGCGTCCTGTGTCTCGGGGGCGCCGGCGCGGCGCTCGACGACCAACGCATTCGAGCGAATAGTCCCCAGTTGGAGGTCGCCTCCATTCGAATGCATGCAAAGCTCATTGTGCATGTCGCTTCCCGGCGGAGCGGAAATGGACGCGCGCACGAAGGAGCGGCCGATCACTTCAGTCAGCCACTCCCGGCGATGATGCAGCGGCACGTCGTGTGTCGATAAGGCGAGAGACATGACAGAGGCCGCGGCGCGATCCGCGCCGCGTGTCCCGGCGGAGGGCGGCGCATGCTTCGCGACAGCCGCCGGAACACGTCTGTTTCGTTCAACAGGCATTTCGGAATAAGACACTCGAATCTCCCATCACAGCCAACAAATATCAAAAACAACGACGCGGCAACCAGTTGGCGTGCGGCCGGCGTCACGAAGCCGCGATACTCTGTGAAGGACGCTAGCGTCGTCATCTCAGCCAACGGCTTGAAAGACGCCGGCGCGAAGACTGGTTGCGCGCAGTTCCCAGGCGATGGATCCGGCGGCGAATACGCCCGGGGCAGATGCGGGCCTTCGCCGAAGTCGCGCGCCTGTGACGCGCCGTTCCACAGTCATGGCGGGCGTGTCCCGGCCGTCCAGGTCGACCGACGCGGAAACGCGCCAGGACTGGCGCGCCCGCGCTTGACGGGCGCCCTCCATTGGCCTGTATGCAAGCGGCATGACGTGAATGGCCGGGACTAGCCCGGCCGGGACGCTCGATCGACATCACAACCCAAGGCTCAATTTGCTCGCCCCCTCCGCCCTGCGCTTCTCCGTCGCCCCGATGCTGGATTGGACCGACCGGCATTGCCGCGCCTTCCACCGGCTGATGTCACGCCGCGCGCGGCTTTATACCGAGATGGTCACCACGGGCGCGATCATTCACGGCGACCGCGCGCGGCTGCTCGGCTTCGACGCGGCGGAGCATCCCGTCGCCGTGCAACTCGGCGGCTCGAACCCGGCCGATCTGGCGGCGAGCGCGCGCGTCTGCGCCGATCACGGCTATGACGAGATCAATCTCAATGTCGGCTGCCCGTCGGATCGCGTGCAGAACGGCGCGTTCGGCGCCTGCCTCATGCGCGCGCCCGATCTGGTGGCCGAGGGCGTGGCGGCGATGAAGGGCGCGGTCGCCCTGCCCGTCACCGTCAAATGCCGGATCGGCGTCGACGATCAGGAGCCGCGCGAGGCCCTGTTCGCGCTTGCCAAAAAGGTGATCGCGGCCGGTGCCGACGCGCTGATCGTGCACGCCCGGAAGGCTTGGCTCAAGGGCCTCTCGCCCAGGGAAAACCGCGACATCCCTCCACTCGACTATCCGCTCGTGCATGAATTGAAGCGGGCTTTTCCGCATGTGACCATCGCGCTCAACGGTGGGCTGACTACGCATCAGGCGGCGCTGGCCCAACTCGATCATGTCGACGGCGTCATGCTCGGCCGCGCCGCCTATCACGATTGCGCGCTGCTGCTCGATGTCGACCGCTTGTATTTCGGCGAGGAGCCGCCGTTGCGCGACATCTTCGCGGTCATTGACGCCTTCGAGCCCTATGTCGCGGCGCGGCTGGCCGAAGGCGTGCGCCTCGCCGATATGACGCGCCACATTCTCGGGCTGATGAACGGCCTTCCGGGCGCGCGCGCCTTCCGCCGCCATCTTGCCGCCGAGGCCGTCAAACGCGGCGCCGGGCTCGACGTTCTGCGCGCCGCCGCGACGCATGTGCGGCGCGACCGCGCCGCCTGAGCATGGTCCGAAAAAGCTTCAGATTTTTTCGATCGGACTATGCGGCGATAACACGGAATGAAAACAGCATCGGCGATTCCGGGAAAAGCCGGACCGCCCTATGGCTTTCGGGCGACGATGCTGACGAGGATATAGGAAGGAAATTCGCGGTTCCAGCCCGCGACGCCCTCCGGCGGCACGACATCGGCCGGCGGCACGATCATGCAGCGATGATCATAATCGGCGGACAGGATTTCGAGCCCGGCGTCGGCGAAAATCAGCGCCAGCGCCTCTTTCGAGAACCGGAAATAATCGGACGGATAGCCGTGCAGCGGAAAGCACTGGTGCGTGCAGACATAGGCCAGCCCGCCGGGCGCCAACACCCGCGCCGCCTCCCGCGCCGCGACCCATGGCCGTTGCAGATGCTCCCACACCGCCACCGCGATGAATCCGTGGAAACGGCCTGTCCACGCCCACGGCAGACAATGCAGATCGGCCACGACATCGACATCCGGCCCGGGGAAAATATCGGTCTTCACATAGGTCTCGGGCGTGGCCTCGGGGAAATGACCCATGTGATGCGTCGGCCGCCCCGGCTGCGATTGCAGCGTGCCGCACTCGAGCACGCGCGTGAAACCGGCCTGACGGTAAAGCGACAGAAAACGCAGGAAGGGCTCGACGCCCGGCTTCACCGTCGGCTCGGGGGCGTAGGCGGCGGGGAGAGACGGCGGGGCGGACGTCCCGGAGCGATGGAACTTGCGGAGGAAGCGCTTCATCCCCCTCTCAAGCCGCACGCTTGCGCGCCTGTCAAGGCGCTGTTAGGCAGGATCCCATGACCGAACCGCTCGATCCCGCCGTCGAAGCCCGCGTCCGCGCCGCTTTCGACGCCCAAACCATGATGACGACCGTCGGCGCGCGCATGCAGCGCCTGGCCCCCGGCGAATGCGAGATCGTGCTGCCCTTCGGCGCGCATATCGCCCAGCATCACGGCTACATGCACGGCGGCGCCATCGGCATGATCTGCGACAACGCTTGCGGCTTCGCGGCGCTGACGTTGCTGCCGATGGATCGTCAGGTCGTCTCGGCCGAATACAAGATCAATTTTCTGCGTCCCGCCGTCGGCGAGCGTTTCGTCGCCAAAGGCCGCGTCCGCCGCGCCGGCAAAAGCATGAGCGTCTGCGAGGGCGAGGTCGAGGCCGTGAAGGATGGCAGGAGCACGGTCATCGCCGTCATGCTCGCGACCATGGTCGCCGTGCCGGACGAGGGCTGAGCGGCGGGTTCCGCCCGCCGACAGCCGCGGCTCATCCCTCGCCGTTCGCGCGCGCGTTGCGCCTGTCCTCCGCGATGCGCCCGTCGACGATATGCACGCGCCGGTCGCAGCGCGCCGCCAGCGCCGGATCATGCGTGACGACGACGACCGATTTTCCGGTTTCATCGACCAGCTTGCGCAGCGTCGCCAGCACCTGATCGCTCGACGCGGTGTCGAGATTGCCGGTCGGCTCGTCGGCGAGGATGAGCAGCGGATCATTGGCCAGCGCGCGGGCGATGGCGACGCGCTGCCTCTGCCCGCCCGACAATTGGTCGGGCCTTTTGCCGACATGCGCGGCCAGACCGAGTTGGGACAAGAGTTCGGTCGCACGGCCGCGCATCGCCTTCTCGGGCAGGACGCCCAGCGCCCGCATCGGCAACATGACATTGTCGAGCGCGGTGAATTCCGGCAGCAGGAAGTGGAACTGGAAAACGAAGCCGATGCGTTTGAGCCGCAGCGCCGCGCGCGCGTCCTCGTCGAGCCGCGAGGTCGCCGCGCCGTCGATCAGCACCTCGCCCGCGCTCGGCAGGTCAAGCAGCCCGAGCAGATAGAGCAGCGACGACTTGCCCGATCCCGACGGCCCGGTGACGGCGAGAAACTCGCCGCGCTGCACCACCAGATCGACGCCGTCGACCAGCGTCGTCGGAATCTCGCCGCCGAGTTGCCGGCGCAGGCCGCGCGCTTCGAGAACCGGCGCCGGCGCGCTCACGACGCGCCCCGGATGATGTCCACCGGCTGCAGACGCGCCGCCTTGCGCGCCGGCATGTAGCCCGCCGCGAGCGAGGAGGCCAGCGCCACCAGGCCCGCCAGCAGGTAATGGCCGGGCGCGTAGATGACCGGCAGATGGTTGGTGTCCATGAACGGGCTCTTGATCTCGATGGAGCCCATCGCCATCGTCAGAAGATAGCCGAACGCCCAGCCGACCGCGCAGCCGATCAACCCGATCCCGAGCGCCTCGATGACGAAAATGCGCCGCACCGTCGCCTCGCGGAACCCGAGCGACTTCATGATGCCGATGTCGCGCGTTTTCTCGTGCGTGATGGTGGAGATGATGTTGAATGTGCCGAAAGAGGCGACAAGCAGGATCGCGCCGACCACCGTATACATGATGATGTTGCGGATGACGAAGCTCGACAGCAGGTCTTCGTGCGCTTCCTGCCACGACACGGATTTATAGCCCGTCTCCGCCTCGATGCGCGACGCCACCTCGCGCGCCGCCATCACATCCTGCGCCTTGACGCGGATCTCGTTGATCAGCCCCGTTTGCCCCGCGAGGATCTGCGCCGTCTTGATCAGCGTGTAGGATTGCGACTCGTCGATTGACGCGACGCCGGAATGAAACAGCGCGACCACTGTGCACAGCAGCACGCGACCCGCCCCGCCCGTCACAGAAACCGTATTGCCGACGCGCGCGCCGAGCTTCTTCGCCAGACCGTCGCCGAGAATGATGGCGTTCGACGCCTTGTAGAGATTGTCGAGAGAGCCCTGCCGCACCTGGCCCGGCAATTTCGACACGCTCGCTTCGCGCCGCGGATCGACGCCGACGACGCTCGCCGCCCGATCGCGCGAGGCGAAGCGCAGCACCGCCTTGCCCTGCACCGAGGGCGCGACCGCCCCCGGCAGCCAGCTTTCGAGCGAGGCCATGATCGCATAGGGGTTCTTGATGCCCGGTCGAAAAGCCCTGGACGCGAGGCCATGGATCTGCACGGCGTCATAGACCATGTCCGCCGGTTGCCGCGTCGGTTCGCGGCGGTCGTCGCTGATCGAGATATGCGGCAGGCTGTCGACGAGCTGGCGGACGAAATCCTCCTGCGAGCCCTCCATCAGCGACGCCATCATGATCGAGAAGCCGACGCCCGTCGCCACCCCAAGCACGCCCACCAGCGTCTGGCGCAGGCGCGAGCGCAGATGCGTGAGGGCGATGGAGAAGACGAGGCTCATGGCGTCGGCGCGCGCCCGCGCACGCGCACGCCGTCGGCCCAGCCCGCCTTGGCCGGCGTCGCGACGGCCTCGCCCTCCGCGACGCCGGCGAGGATTTCAACCAGGCGCGCGCCGCGCAGGCCGGTCTTGACCTCTCGCCGCGCCAACAGGTCGCCCGCGACGACATAGGCCGCGCCGTTGATCATGGCTTCGCCGGGCAGCAGCAGCGCGTCGGCGCGCTCCTGCGTGACGATGTTGGCCTCGACGCTCATGCCGACGCGCAGCGGCGTCTCGTCGGGCAAGGCCAGATAGACGCGGAACGTCTTGGTCGTCGGGTCGCCCTTCGGCGTGATCTCGTCGACGCTCGCCGGCAGCGGCGCGTCCTTGAAGCCCTCGCTGCGCAGCAGGGCCTTCTGGCCTGCCCGCACGCGCGGAATGTCTTCCTCATTGACGTCGGCGACGATGCGCAAGGGTTTCGCCTGGCCGATCCAGAACAGCACGTCGTTCACGCCGACGCCGGCGATCTCGCCGATCTCGCCGTCGCGCCGCAGCACCACCCCGTCCATCGGCGCCCGCAGCACGAGATCGTCGATGCGCTCTTTCTGCGCGGCGATGCGCGCCTCATATTCGCGCAATTGCGTCGTCGTCTGATCGAGACTCGTCTGCGTCGCCGATTGCCGCTCGACCAGCCCCCTGATGCGCGCCGCGTCAAGCCGCAGCCGTTCGCGCCGCGCCTCCAGTTCGGCGAGCAGCGCGCGCTCCTCCACATCGTCGAGCCGCGCCAGAACCTCGCCCTTCTTCACCTCCTTGCCCTCGCAGGGGCAAAGTTCGACGATCCGCTTGCGATAGATGGAAACAACCTTGGCCCAGCGTCGCGGCTCGACAACACCGGTCGCATAGACGACCTCCGCCACGGACCCGCGCCGGACGACGACGGTGGCGACCTCCTCGTGCGGCGTCAGGCGCCACCAGACGAAGGCGCCGGCCGCCGCGGCGACGATGAGGAAAAACGTGAGAAATTTGCGCATGACGCCTTCACAAATAGGGGCGCGACCGCCGCGACGCTAGACGCCGTGATACCGCCGGTACCAGCGCACGAAATGCGCCACGCCCTCCTCCACCGGCGTCGCCGGCCGGTAGCCGGTCAGCGCCTCCAGCAGATCGGCGGCGGCGAAGGTCGCGGGCACGTCGCCCTTCTGCATGTCGACGAATTTGCGCCGCACGGGAACGCCCAGCGCCTTTTCCACCGCGTCGACGAACGGCAGCAGCCCCAAGGGCTGGCCGCCGGCGATGTTCACCGCCCGCCACGGCGCGGCCGGCGACAGCGAATCCATCGCGCCGACCGGCGCGCCCTCCACGGGCGCCTTGCCCATCAGCCGCACGACGCCCTCGACGAGATCGTCGATATAGGTGAAATCGCGCTGCATCCGCCCGTGGCCGTAGATTTCGATCTCCTCGCCGGCGAGCGTCGCGCGCACAAATTTGAACAGCGCCATATCCGGCCGGCCCCACGGGCCGTAGACGGTGAAGAAGCGGAACGCCGTCGTCGGAATTTTCCACAGATGCGCATAGGAATGCGTCATCTCCTCCGTTGCCTTTTTCGTCGCCGCGTAAAGCGTCAGCGGATGGTCGGCGCGCTGCGTTTCGGTGAAGGGCATGAGCGTGTTGGCGCCGTAGACCGAACTGGTCGAGGCGATGAGGAAATGCTTCACGCCGAGGCGCCGCGCCATTTCCATCACGTTGAACGTGCCGGTGAGATTGGCGTCGACATAGGCGCGCGGATTCTCGATGGAATAGCGCACGCCGGCCTGCGCCGCGAGATGCACGATCATCTCCGGCGCCGCGTCCGCCGCCGCGCGCTCCAGCGCGCCCATGTCCTCCAGCATGAATTCATGCGCGCGGAAGGCGTCGGAGCGCGCCAGCAGTGCATGGCGCGCCCGCTTCAGGGCCACGTCATAATAGGGCGTCATGCCGTCGACGCCGGCGACGACATGCCCGTCGGCGATCAGACGCCGCGCCAGATGAAATCCGATGAAGCCGGCCGTGCCGGTGACCAGAATACGCAAGAATCGTCTCCCGCCGCGCGCGCATCCGAGTCATAACACGGATCGCGCCGGCGGACTCTCTCGCCCCGTCATAAAACAGGGGCGGCGGCGCCCGCGAGGGAGCGCCGCCGCCCTTCACGCTCCCCTGGCGGGCCGATCACATTCGCCGCGTTCCCACCTCGATCTGGCTCACCTGCTCGCCGTTCGGATCGTTGACGTGCACCGCACAGGCGATGCAGGGGTCGAACGAATGGATCGTGCGCTGGATTTCCAGCGGCTGTTTGGGATCGTGCAGCTGGTGACGATCCTGCAGCGCCGCCTCGTAGGCGCCGGGCTGGTTTTGCGGGTCGCGCGGCCCCGCATTCCAGGTGGAGGGCACCACCGCCTGATAATTGGCGATCTTGCCGTCCTTGATGACGATGTAATGGGCGAGGCCGCCGCGCGGCGCCTCCATGAAGCCGACGCCCCTGGCCTCCTTCGGCCAGGTCGAGGGATCCCATTTCGCCGTGCTGTGAACCGCCGTATCGCCCTTCTTGATATTGGCCATCAGCGTGTCGAGCCAGCCGTTCATCTGGTCGACGATGATCTTCGTCTCCAGCGTCCGCGCCGCGGTGCGGCCGAGCGTCGAGAACATCGCCTCCAGCGGCGCGTCGAGCTTCTTCAGCGCGTAGCCGGCCAGTTCCTGCGTCTGCTTGTGGCCGGAGGCGTAGAGCATCAGCACGCGGGCGAGCGGCCCCACCTCCACCGCCTTGCCGCGCCAGCGCGGCGCCTTGAGCCAGGAATAGCCCTTCGACACGTCGAGCTGATCGTAGGGCGGCTTCGGCCCGTCATAGGCGAAGGTCGTCTCGCCGTCGTAGGGGTGCAGGCCCTTGGTCTTGCCGCCCTCGTAGGAATACCACGAATGCGACACGAACTCCTGCACCTGCGCCGGATCGTTGAGATCGAGCGGCTCGATGCGGTCGAGCTTGCGGCCGAGAATGACGCCCGCCGGCAGCAGGTTCTTCGACGAATTCGGCAGGCCGTCGGCGGGGAAATCGCCGAAGGTCATGAAATTGCCGAGGCCCTCGCCGCGCGCGAACCAATCCTTGTAGAATGAGGCGATGGCCAGCGTGTCGGGCACATAGACCTGATCGACGAAAGCCGCCATTTTGCCGATGATGTCGCGCACCTCATTGAGCGCGACGATGTTGACCGTCGTCGCCGCCGCGCCGGAGCCCGCGCCGCCGGCCGAGATCGGCGACGGCGCGCCGCCGACGATGAAGTTGGGATGCGGATTCTTGCCGCCGAAAATGGCGTGCAGGCGCACCACGTCGCGCTGCCAGGCCAGCGCTTCGAGATAATGCGCCACCGCCATCAGATTGGCTTCCGGCGGCAGTTTGTAGGCCGGATGGCCCCAGAACCCGCCGGCGAAAATGCCGAGTTGTCCCGCCTCGACGAATTTCTTCAGCCGCTTCTGCACATCGGCGAAATAGCCGGGGCTCGATTTGGCGTAGGACGAGATCGACTGCGCCAGCGTCGAGGTCGCCGCCGGGTCGGCCTTCAGCGCCGAGACGACGTCCACCCAGTCGAGCGCATGCAGATGGTAGAAGTGCATGACATGGTCGTGCACATACTGCGCCGCGATCATCAGATTGCGGATGAGATTGGCGTTGGCCGGAATCTCGTATTTCAGCGCGCTTTCGACCGAGCGCACCGAGGCGATGCCGTGCACCAGCGTGCAGACGCCGCAGATGCGCTGGGCGAAAGCCCAGGCGTCGCGCGGGTCGCGCCCGCGCAGGATGATTTCGAGGCCGCGCACCATCGTGCCGGACGAATAGGCGGATTTGATCGATCCGTCCGCCGCCGTCTCGGCTTCGATGCGCAGATGTCCTTCGATCCGTGTGATGGGATCAACGACGATGCGGTTCATAACGAGATCCCTTCATCAATCGGCGAGATTGTCCGCCACCAGCTCCAGCAGACTCTCGACCTTCTTGTCCCATTTGAAATGTTTGGCGCCGAGATTGAGCGTGATGCGGCACTGCCCGCAGGCGGTGACGAAACGCTGCGTGCCCGTCGCGTCGACTTCGCGCTTTTTCAGTTCGAACGCCTTGTAGCGGATCGGGTCGGCGCGCGTGTTGGAGACGACGCCGCCGCCGCCGCCGCAACACCAGGTCAGCGCTTTGGTGTTTTCAAGCTCGGTCAGCTTGAGGTCGAGCGCCTTCATCACGTCGCGCGGCGCCTCGTTGACGCCGCCGCGCCGCACCAGCTGGCACGGATCGTGGAACGTCGCCGATTGCGCGATCGGTTTCAGCCTGATCTTGCCGCTGTTGACGACCTCGGCCAGCAACTCCGTCATGTGAATGACGCGCACCGGCACTTCGCCGCCATACCAGCGCGCCGCCTCCCAGCGCGCCGCGCCATAGGCGTGGCCGCATTCGGGCAGCACCAGCGTCTTCGCGCCGATCTTGACCGCGCAGTCGATGAGCTTGCGCGTCATCTTTTCCTGCAATTCGAGATCGCCGTTGAGATAGCCGATGTTGGACGCCTCGAAGCCCTCGGTGTGATAGGTCCAGTCGAGGCCGGCGGCGTTGAACACTTTCGCCGCGTCGGCCAGCGCCTTGGTGTGCTCGGTCAGTTCGGCCGGCGCGACGGTGACGAGATATTCGGCCTTGTCGCGGTCGACGTTCATCGGCACGCCGAGTTCCTCGCCCGTGTCGCGGATGATGTCGGCGAAGTCTTCCGCCGGCGTCGCCGGGCTGCCCCACGCGCGCGCCGTGCGGTCCATCAATTGCAGGCGGTCGGGAATGAGCCCGGCCTTGAACATGCCGTGCCGCGCCTTCTTGATCAGTTCGGCGATGTCGATGCCCATCGGGCAGGCGAGCGTGCAGCGGCCGCACATGGTGCAGGCGTCGAAGATCAGCCGCTCCCATTCCTGCAGCTTCTCCACCGTCACGCTGGGCACGAGGCCGAACAACCGGTAGACCGGCGAGAACGGTCCGGCGTGGCGCTTGTAGGCCTGCTCGAACGGTTGCAGCTTGTGGATCGGCGTATAGGCCGGATTGCCGGTCGCCACATAGAAATGGCAGGCCTCGGAGCACATGCCGCAGCGCACGCAGCTTTCCAGATGCGAGGCGGCGACGGCGCCGAATTCCTTGACGAAGCCCTTCATTGCGGCGTCGCGCCGCGCCTGATCGGTCATCTCGCCTTGCGCGTCGTAGGGAACGCCGGAGGCGGTGGTTTTGGCGGTCATAGCTCAGCCCCTCTTTGTCCCAGGCGAACGCCGGTCATGCCGCGCGAGAAGGCGAACAGGAAGGCGTGCATCAATTTTCCGAACGGGAACCAGATCAGGAAGACGCAGATCGACAGGATGTGCAGCGCCAGCATGGTCTCGTAGCGCGCGCCCAGATGCGCCGTCGCCAGCAGGCCCGTCAGGACCGGCAGGAAGGTCAGCAGCCACGAGATGTAATCGTCGACGCGCGAGATCAGTTGCAGCACCGGGCTGCGCAGCCGATGCAGCAGCGCCGCGACGAGCGACGCCGCCGTGACGACGCCGATGACCGTGACGAAACTGTTCGGCAGGCCCGGCCAGGAGAGGCCCGTGAGCCCCTGGATGAACAGGATGTGCGGCACGAACAGAAACACGACGATCGCCAGCCCGACGTGGAAAATATAGCCGTTGATGAACTGGAAGGCGCCGTGTTTGGCGAAGGGCTCATGCGGCCACATCTTGACCGCCATGCCCTTCAGCCAGGCCGAGACCGTCCCCGGCGATCCCTCGCGCGGCTGCGCCGGCACGAGCCGCCACGGCAGCAGCAGCGCGCCGATGAAGCGCCACAGCGCGCCGATGATGAAGATGACGAGCGCGGCCTGCAACGCCGGCCCGCGGGCGAAATCAAGAAGGGTCATTTCTCGTCTCCCTTCGCAGCCTGTTCCCTGATGTAGGCCTGCTGATGCTTGCGCGCCGTCAGCGCCGCGCCGACGCCGAGCGCCGCGCCGACCGCCGCCGCGCCCGCGAGCGCCATGCCCATGCCGGGCATGGAGGTGGACAGCGGCCGGTAGAAGCCGCCCTGATCCCAGAAATCCGGCTCCGAACAGCCAAGGCAGCCGTGACCGGACTGGATCGGGAACGACACGCCGCCGTTCCACTTCAGTGTCGCGCAGGCGTTGTAGGTCACCGGGCCCTTGCAGCCGACCTTGTAGAGGCAATAGCCCTTGCGCGCGCCGTCGTCGTCGAAGCCTTCGGCGAATTCGCCGCGCTCGTAATACGGCCGGCGATAGCAGCGGTCATGGATCGAATCGCCGAAGAAGGCTTTGGGCCGCTTCAGGTGATCGAGTTCCGGAATCTTGCCGAAGGCGACGAGATAGGCGACCGAGCCGGTCATCGCCTCCGGAATCGGCGGACAACCGGGAATGTTGATCACCGGCTTGTCCTTGATGATCTCGTCGATGCCCACCGCGCCGGTCGGATTGGGGTTGGCCTTCGGAATGCCGCCGAACGCCGCGCAGGTGCCGACGGAAATCACCGCCAGCGCGTCCTTGCAGGTGTCCTGCAACATCTTGAGGTTCGAGACGCCGGCGATGGTCGAATAGAGACCGCCGTCCTTCAACGGCACGGAGCCATCGACGACGACGACATATTTGCCCTTGTTGTCGGCCATCGCCTTTTCGCGCGCGTGCTCGGCCGCCTCGCCCGAGGCCGCCTGCAGCGTGTGGTGATAGTCGAGCGAGATGGTGTCGAAGATCAGGCTCTCCAGCGTCGGCGACATCGACCGCGTGATCGATTCGGTGCAGCCGGTGCATTCCTGGAACGACAGCCAGATCACCGACTGGCGTCTCGCCGCCGCGAGCCCCTGCGCCATGGCCGGGGCCATCGACGGCGGCAACGCCATCAGCGCGCTCAGGTAACTCGAATATTTCAGGAAGGCGCGTCGCGAGACGCCGCGCCCTTCCAGGATTTCGCCGAGTGTTTGCGGAGTGACCATCGCGTTCTCCTTCACGCGCCGTCGGAACCGGGCGTGGCGCCCGTATGCGTTTGCGCCTGCGCGCAGAGTTCGGCGAGCCGGCGCGCGGCGGCGCGGGCGTCGTCGGGATGACTTTCGAGCAGGAGCGGAACCCTGGTGATTTCGATCGATTCGGACGAAATGCGCCCCCCCTCGCCGTAATGACGCACGAACCAGACGCCGGCGAAGGCCGTTTCCCAAACTTCGGAGCGTCCCGCCGCGCTGACCTCCGCCGAAACCTCGCCGCGGCCGAGCTTTTCGTCGAGCGCCGCCCGGTCCTGAACGGTCAGCGGCATCGATGTCAGTTCGATGACGGCCGTCGCGCCGCTGGCGGCGAAATCGGCGAGCCGCGCCGCCACCTCGCTCAGCACGGCGTCGGCCATGCCGGTCAGCGTCGGCGCCTCCCGGCCGTTGGGCGAGGCGGTCATGACGCCCACCTTCCCACCAAATCTTCAATGGCCGAGCAGGCCGCCGGCATCGTCGCCGCGATCTCGGGCGTCGGCGCGAGGCCCCATTCCGTCATTTGCGGCGCGATGCCGACCAGCGCGCGGCGCTCGGGCAACGTTCCGGAGAACTTCGCCGCGTCGATCAGATCCGACAGCGACACTTCATGCACGGTCGATTTGGCGCCGGCGAGTTGCGCGTCCATCTCCTCGCCCTCGAACACGCGCATCTCGCCCGGCGCGCCGCCGAACATGGCGGCGTCCACGACGATCAGCGCGGCGGCGTCCTGAATGTCGGGCAGCAGCGCCAGGCCGAATGTGCCGCCGTCCTGCAGGGCGACCCGCGCGTTCGCCTCAAGCCCGCGCGCCCGCAGCGCGTCCACCACATGCGGGCCAACGCCATCGTCGCTCAGCAAACGGTTGCCGAGTCCGAGAACGAGCACTTTTCCGTCGGCGGACATGGATGGGCTCTCCTCCGGAACGCATCAAAGGTTAGGCGCTTCAGGGCATTGCGGCCAGCGGAAATATCCGCATATTCCGATGTATTTTCATATGACCTGAATCAATGCCTCCACGTCGCCGCGTCTCAGCAGATTCGCGGCAATTGCTCGCCCGACAGCCAGTCCACGATGCGCTGCCCGCCGAAGGCCGTCGTCATCTGCACGAAACAATGGTCGTCGGCGACGATCTCGCCGACGATTGCCGCCTCGCGCCCGAACGGGTCGGCGCGCATCGCCGCAACCAGCCCCTCCGCCGCCTCCGCCGCGACCACCGCCAGCAGCTTGCCCTCGTTGGCGACATGCAGCGGATCGAGGCCGAGCAGTTCGCAGGCCGCCGCCACCTCCGCCTTCACCGGCACGGCCTGCTCACGGATGCGCACGCCGACGCGCGATTGATGCGCGATTTCGTTCAGCGTCGCCGCCAGCCCGCCGCGCGTGGGATCGCGCATCAGCCGCAGATGCGGCCCCGCAGCCTCCACCATGCGCGCGACGAGCCCGTGCAGCGCCGCCGAATCGGAGACGAGGCTCGTCTCGAATTGCAAATTCTCGCGCGACGCCATCACCGCCACGCCATGATCGCCCATCGAGCCGGACACGATCACCGCGTCGCCCGGCCGCGCCCGGTCGCCGGAAAGGACGAGCCCCTCGGGCACGATTCCCACCCCCGCCGTCGCGATGAACACGCCGTCCGCTTTGCCGCGCTCGACCACCTTGGTGTCGCCCGCCACCACCGGCACGCCGGCCGCGCGCGAGGCTGCACCCATCGAATCGGCGATGCGCTTCAGATCGGCGAGCGGAAATCCTTCCTCCAGAATGAAGCTCGCCGTCAGATACAGCGGGCGGGCGCCCGACATGGCGATGTCGTTGATCGTGCCATGCACGGCGAGCGAGCCGATATCGCCGCCGGGAAAGAAAATCGGCGAAATCACATAGCCGTCGGTCGTCAGCGCGAGGCGGCCGGGCGGCATCTCCGCCACCGCCTGGTCGTTGCCCGCCCGCAGCCAGTCGTTGTCGAAAGCCGGCTGGAAAATTCCGGCGATGAGCTGCGCCATCGCCCGCCCGCCCGAACCGTGCGAAAGGTCGACGCGGCCGTTCTTGAGATCGGGTTTGCGGCTCATGCGCGCGCCTTCTTCGTTGTCGCCCCGTCGCGGAAGCGCCCATAGGTCCAATGCGCCGCGCAGGATCCTTCCGACGACACCATGCACGAGCCCATCGGGTTCTCCGGCGTGCAAACCGTTCCGAACAACTTGCAATCCGTCGGCTTCTTCACGCCGCGCAGGATGGCGCCGCATTCGCAGGCCGGATTGTCCGCCGCCGGAACCGTGCGCACCTCACAGACGCGCTCCGCGTCGTAGCGCGCATAGGTCTCGCGCAGCCGCAGCGCGCTGTCGGCCACCTGCCCCAGACCGCGCCATTCGAAGCTTTCGCGCACTTCAAAGATCCGCCCGGTCAAGTCCTGCGCCTTCACATTGCCCTCGTCCGTCACCGCGCGGATATACTGGTTCTCCACCTCGTGGCGGCCGTCGTTGACCTGCTCGATCAGCATCAGGATCGCCTGCATCACGTCCAGCGGCTCGAAGCCGGCGATAACGACGGGCTTGCGGTAGTCCCGCGCGAAGGCGCCATAGGCGCGCGTTCCGATGACGGTGGAGACATGCGCCGGGCCGACGAACCCGTCGAGCGCCACGCCGTCGCCGCCCTCGCTGGCGAGAATGGCGCGGATCGCCGCCGGCGTCAGCACATGATTGCAGAAAACGAGAAAGTTTTTCAGCCCCTTCTTCTCTGCGGCCATGATCGCCATGGCGGTGGGCGGCGTCGTCGTCTCGAAGCCGATGGCGAAGAAAATGACCGTGCGGCCCGGCTCGGCCTCGGCGATGCGCAAGGCGTCGAGCGTCGAATAAACCATGCGGATGTCGGCGCCGGCCGCCTTCGCCTTCATCAGCGATTGTCCGCCCGAGGCCGGCACGCGCATCACGTCGGCATAGGTGCAGAGCGTCACCTCCGGCCGCGCCGCGAGCTTGATCGCGTCGTCGATGCGCCCCACCGGCAGCACGCAGACCGGACAGCCCGGTCCGTGGATCATGCGCACATTGTCCGGCAGCAGATCCTCGACGCCGTAGCGCGAGATGGCGTGCGTGTGCCCGCCGCAGAACTCCATGAAGCGATAAAGCGCGCCCGGCCGCGCCGCGCGCGCGATCGCGCCCGCGAGCCCGCGCGCCAGGTCGCCGTCGCGATATTCGTCGACATATTTCATGACGCGGCTCCCGCGGCGAGAGCCCCCGCCTCGCGCAACAGCGCCAGCGTCTTCTCTGCCTCCTCCGGCCGGATTTTGCTCAGGGCGTAGCCGACATGCAGCACGACGTAATCGCCGACGGCGACATCGTCGACGAGCGCGATGGAGACGACTTTCGTCACCCCCTCCATCGACACGCGGGCCATGCCGTCGTCAAGCAGTTCAATGATCTTGACGGGGATCGCCAGACACATGGCTCACAGTCTCCGTTGCGAGAGAACGGCGCGCGCGAACGCCGCCTGGCCGAGCGACAGGCCGCCGTCGTTGGCCGGCGTCGCGCGCGCCATGAGGGGATGATATCCACGCCCGCGCAAGTCCCCCGCCAAAGACTCGGACAGCGCGCGGTTCATCATGCAGCCGCCGCCGGGCGCGATGGCCGCGCCGGGCGGCGCGGCGGCGGCGATCCAGCCCGCGACGCCCTGCGCCACCGTGCCGTGAAAAATTTCGGCGCCCTCGCGCGGCGACAGCGAAGCATCGACGAGATGCGCCAGCAACGGCGAAAAATCGAGCGCGCCGTCGCGCAGCAGAAAGCCGCCATCGAGCGCGCGCGGGCGCTCGACCAGCGCCTCCATCTCCATCGCCGCCTGCCCCTCGTAGTCCTGCGCGAGACAAATGCCGAGCAAGCCGGCGGCCGCGTCGAACAGCCGGCCCATGCTGGTCGTGCAAGGCCACGCCCGCCCCGCGCGCAGCGCATCCGCCAGCAGCGCCGCCTGCGGTTGCGCGAACAGCCGGGGCGCGGCGTCGAGTCGGCCGGTCGCGGCCAGCGCCGCCAGCCCCATGCGCCACGGATCGCGCGCCGCCCGATCGCCGCCGATCAGCATCAGCGGCGCCAGATGGCCGAGGCGCGTCCAGTCCGCGCCGTCGATCCGGATCAGTTCGCCGCCCCACGCCTGCCCGTCGGCGCCGAGCCCGTGGCCGTCGAGCGCGACGCCGACAATCGGCCCCGCGACGCGATGCTCCGCCGCGATGGCCGCGACATGCGCGACATGATGCTGCACGGCGATGACGGGAAGCCCCGTCTCCTCGGCGAAGCGCGTCGACAGATAATCGGGATGCAGATCGCAGGCGGCCGCTTCCGGCTTGACGCCCGTCAGCGACAGCAGGTGCGCCACGCTCTCACGATAAAAGCGGAAGCTCTCGGCCTCCGACAGATCGCCGATATGCTGCGAGACGAACGCCTCGCGCCCGCGCGTCACCGTCACCGTCGCCTTGAGGTGTCCGCCGCAGGCGATGACGCTCGGCCCGTCGGCGCCGAGGTCGATGGGCTCGGGAACATAGCCGCGCGCGCGGCGGATGAAGGCCGGCGCGCCGTCGATGACGGCGACGACGGAATCGTCGGCGCGCACGACGATGGCGCGATCATGCGACACCACCACATCGGCGATGGCGGCGAGTTTGGCGCGCGCCTCCGAATCGTCGGTGATCAGCGGCTCGCCGCCTGGATTGGCGCTGGTGGCGACAAGCGCGAAGGCGCAAGCCGCCTCGCGGTCGCGTCCGGGGTCCGCCGCTTCGAAAATGAGATGATGCAACGGCGCGTAGGGCAGCATCAGCCCGAGCCGCGACAGGCGCGGCGCGATCGCCTCCGGCAGATTGCGCAGGCTCTCCATCAGCACGATCGGATGCGCCGGGCTCCGCGCCAGCGCGATCTCCTGCGGCGCCGGCCGCGCGAACAGCGCCATGGACGCGACATTGGCGACCATCAGCGCGAACGGTTTGGCGTCACGCGCCTTGCGCTTGCGCAACGCGGCCACGGCGCCTTCGTCGCGCGCGTCGCACATCAGATGATAGCCGCCGATTCCCTTCAGCGCGACGATTTTGCCCGACCGCAGAAAAGCGACGATGTCCGCGACGCTGTGAGATAATTTCGGCCCGCAGGCCGGACAGGCGATCGGCTCGGCGTGAAAGCGCCGGTTCGTCGGATCGCGATAATCCCGCGCGCAGTCCGGGCACATCGCGAACGCGTTCATCGATGTCTGCGCGCGGTCGTAGGGCAGGCCGCGCGTCAGCGTGAAGCGCGGCCCGCAATGCGTGCAATTGACGAACGGATAGGCGTGAAAGCGGCTCGCCGGATTGGCGAGGTCGTCGCCGCAGGCCGCGCACATCGCCGCGTCAGGCGGAATGCGCGTCGCCGTGGCGCCGCGCACCGACTCGCGAATTTGGAACCCTCGCGCGCCCGAGACATCGAGCGTCTCGACCTCGATCGAGTCGATGCGCGACAGCGGCGGCGCCTCGCGGCGCAGACAGTCGAGAAACGCGGCCGTCGCCGCCCCTTCGGCCTCGATCAGCACGCCCCCGGAATCGTTGAACACATGGCCCGCGAGCCCCAGCCTGTGCGCCAGCCCATGCACGAACGGCCGGAAGCCGACGCCCTGCACGGCGCCGCGCACGCGCACGCGCACGCGCGACGGCCGACATTCGCGTGCGGCGGGAAAGGTCATGCGCCGGTCGGCCGCGCCGCGCGCGCCTCGATCCAGGCGTAGAACGCCGCCAGCCCCTCGCCCGTGCGCGCCGAGACGACGAGAGTCTGCAAACGCGGATTGACCCGCAGCGCCGAGGCCAGACAGGCGCCGACGTCGAAATCAAGATGCGGCAGAAGGTCGGATTTGTTCAACAGCATCAGATCGGCGGCGGCGAACATATCGGGATATTTCGCCGGCTTGTCCTCGCCTTCCGTCACCGACAACACGACGACCTTGTGCGCCTCGCCCAGATCGAACGCCGCCGGGCAGACGAGATTGCCGACATTCTCGATGAACAGCAGTCCGCCCTTGTCGAGCGGCAAATCCTCGACCGCATGGCCCACCATATGCGCGTCGAGATGGCAGCCCTTGCCGGTGTTGACCTGAATCGCCGGCGCGCCGGTGGCGCGGATGCGCGCCGCGTCATTGGAGGTCTGCTGGTCTCCCTCGATCACGGCGATCGGAAACCTCGCCTTGAGGTCTTCGATCGTGCGCACCAGCAACGCTGTTTTTCCGGAGCCGGGGCTCGACACGAAATTCAGCGCCAATACGCCCCGTTTCGCCAGATAGGCGCGATTGCCGGCGGCGTGGGAATCGTTCTTCGACAGGATGTCGCGCTCGATCTGGACAACGCGCTCCTGGCTGAGGCCGGGCACATGAACCCCGGCGATCCCGCCGCCGTAATCATGCGCGTCATGCGGATGCGCGTGGCCGTGCGCGTGGCCATGATCGTGATCATGCGGATGCGCATGAACGTGATGATGATCGTGATCGTGAGAATGGCCATGGTCGTGATCGTGATGGCCGTGGTCATGCGCGTGATCATGCGGATGCGCCTGCGCGGAGTCCTTTGCCGCCGCGTCCGTCTTGCCTTCGATCGTCGCCGTTCCGCATCCGCAAACCGTGCACATCACGCGACCTCCAGTTCCTTCACGCGCAGCTCGTCGCCGCCGTTCATCTGCACATGGCGTCCGCCGCAATGCGCGCAGGCGCCGAAGCGTTCGGACAGCGGCGTCGTTCTCTCGCAGTCGAAGCACCAGCCTTGCCCGGGCCTGACGACGATGTCGAGGGCCGCGCCGTCCGCGATCGTGCCGCGCGTCACCGCCGCGAAGCAGAACTCCATCGCCCGCGGCTCGACATGGCCGAGCGCGCCGACCTCCAGCCGCACCCGCTTCACCCGCGCGAAGCCCTGTTTGCGACCCTCCTCCTCGAGCATTTCGACGAGGCTTTCGGTCAGCGCCATTTCATGCATCGCCCGCCTCCCGCACCCGCGCGCGCAGGGCGACGCAGGGGTCGAACAGGGCGGCGAGCCGCGCCACGCGCAATTCCGCCGCGCGGCCAAAGCCGATGTCGGCGCCGGCCAGCGTCGCGGCGAAGGGGCCCCGGGGGTGAAAATTCCAGTCCGTCGGCGACAGGATGCGCCAATCCGCGACGCGGCCGTCGGCGCCGACCCGCGCCTGATGATAGAGCCGCCCGCGCGGCGACTCGACGGCGGCGAGTCCGTGGCCGTCGCCCTCGCGACGCGTGTGCGCAGGCGTCGCGACCTCCCGCCCCGCGAGGCGCGCTGTCAACTCGTCGAAGGCGGCGAGAATGTCGACACTGCGCGCATCGACGAGATCGGCGAGCGTCGTCGCCGCGCGCGGCGCGCCGGAGCCATCCAGGGGCGTGATCGCCGCGTCTTGCGCCAGCAGCGCGAACACGGCGGCGTCGTCCGCCGTCGTCAACCGCCGCGCGCCCGCGCCGCCGGGAAAGCGCGCGCCGTCCGCCGCCGCCTCGCGCCGGACGCGGGCGAACCAGCCTTGCCCCTCCCGGGCGTCAGCGGCGAGACCCAACGTCCTTAGGGCGCCGGCGAGGGTATGAAGTTGCCTGGCCGCCTCCGGCGCGCCCGCGCCGAGCGCCCGCAACGCCGTCAGCGCCTGCCGCAACGCGGCCAGCGTCGGCGCGTCCGGGCCGGCGGCGCCCGCCGCCAACGGCCATGACATGACGCCCGAGCGCAGATTCTCCCCGATTCGCTCCGCCGTCAGCCGGATCAGACGATCCGGCGCGGCGGCGTCGGGTCCGCCCATCGCCGCTGCGGCGGCGCAGGCCGCAGCCGCGCCTTGCGCCATCGGGCAGAGCGCGAAAAGCCGCTCCGCCAGGTCCGCGGCCTCGGCCGCCGGCCGTCCGACGAACGCCCGCGCCGCCTGCGACGCGCCGGCGGGCGCGATCGAGACGTCGCGCGCGACGCCGCCGACCGTGACGATCCCGACGCGAATCTCATTGGTGAGGAAGGCGGCGGTCATCGATGCCCCTAACCCGGATTCGGCGGCAATTCCGGCTCGCGTCCGATGAGATCGGCGAAATGCGTCTCGAAATCCTCCCCGCGCAGCGCCGCCGCGAGGCCTTCCATCGCGCTGTCGATCCGCGCCGCCTCCTGCGCGTCCAGAACCCGCACCGCATTGTCGAGATGCACGAGCACGAGCGCGCCGGCCGGCTGCGCGCCGACAAGCATCATGCCGACGCGCCGCGTCAGGGCGCCGCGACGGCACAGGGCGACCATGTCGTCGCCCTCCATCACTTCCCACGGCAGGCCGAAGCACATGGCCGCTTACTGCGTCAAACCAAGCGCCAATCCTGTCGCGGCCGTCGCCGCGCCAAGCCAGCGCTGCAGACGCGGGCTGGCCGCGAGCAGACCGAGGCCGAGGCCCGCGATATGCAAGGCGATGGTCGACGCGACGAAGCCGAGTCCGAAGACCGCGCCATTGGCCGCGGTGGGAATCTCTGCGCCATGCGCGAAACCATGAAACAGCGCGAAACCGCCGACCAGCGCCATCGCCCGGCCGGTGGCGACGCGCGCCTGGAAGGCCACCAGAAGCCCGAGCACGAACACGGAGGCCGCGATCGCCTGCTCCACGCCGGGCAGCGTCGCGCCATGAACGCCCAAAGCCGCGCCGACGGCGAGCAACGCCACGAACGACGCCGGAACTGCCCACAGCGCCCGGCCGCCGAGAAAGGCCGCCCACACGCCGACGACGACCATCGCGATCAGATGGTCGAGCCCGGTGAACGGATGCGCGAACCCGGCGGAAAGCCCGTCGAGCTGCGCGCCCGGATGGGCCATCGCCGCCGCCGGCGCGAGAATGGCGAGCGCGCCTGCGCCCGTTCGCAACAAGTTCCGGTTCATGTCGTCCTCCTGAGGCGCCGCCCACCCGGGCGACGGGTTCCTGCGGGCCTGATCGAGTTGGCAAGCGACCGGCCCCGCGCCGCCGCCATGGCCCGCCACGGGCCGCGACATCGCCGCGCCGTCGCCAACAAAGCGGGCGGGAAGGCTCCCGTCAATGCCCTGCGTCAATGTTCGAATGTTCCGGAACGTGAATTTCGATCCATCGAACCCCGACGCCGCCTCTGAGGCGACTCAGGATCGCGGTCGATGGTCCCGCGGCAGCTCGCGGAAATCTGTCCCCGCGCGCCGCCCCAGGCGGCGTGGAAAGAAGTGTCGCGATGGCCCGAAAAGAACGGCGAAAGGACCTCCGGCGCCGGAACGCCGCGAGGCGAGATCGCTTCGGCCCCGCCCGCCTTCTTCGCCTCGCGCCGCAAGGCGCCGCGCGTCAGAGCGCGATGCTGCTCGCGCTCAGGCTGCTGACGCCCCCGAGGCGAATGGCGAAGTCGACCAGCCCATCGCCATTGACGTCGCCTGCCAGCATGCCCGTGTTCGTCGGGGAATCGTAGGTGAACCGCAATTGCCCCGCCACATTCGTGAAGGTCGAGACGATGGCGTTCGAGAACGCGTCGTTCACCCCTGCCGTGTTCGCGTTCGCGTCGATCAGCGACAGATCGAGAATATCGCCGGGGCCGAAATCCGTGATCATGTCCGCCGGAGCGCCGCCGCCGGTCTCGGTCGTCTGCGCGAAACGGAACCTGTCGGCGCCGCCGCCGCCCGTCATTGTATCAGCGCCGAGGCCGCCCACGATGATGTTCGCGCCGGCGCCGCCGATCAGCGTGTCGGCATAGTTCGAGCCGATCAGATTCTCGATATTGAGGAGCGTGTCGAGCCCGCCGCCGCCCGTATTCTGCGCCCCCGCAACGGCGAGGTTGACCACGACGCCGGCCGTCGCGTCGACATAGGACGCGGTGTCGCTGGCTCCGCCTCCGCCGTCGATCATGTCGGCTCCGGCGCCGCCGCGCAGCACGTCGTTGCCGAGACCGGCGCGGAGGATATCGTCGCCGGCGCCGCCGATGAGCTGGTTGACGGCGTCATCGCCGATCAAGACATCGGCGAACGCCGACCCTGTCAGCGCGTCGATGCCGATGAGCATGTCGGAGCCGGCGCCGCCCGTGTTCTGGGAGCCCTGAAGCGCCAGGCTCACCGTCACGCCGGCCGCCGCGTCGGCATAGGAAGCGGTGTCCACGCCCCAGCCGCCGCCGTCAAGCACGTCGTTGCCGCGGCCGCCGGTCAGGACATTGTTGCGCCAGTCGCCCGTCAGATAATCGTTGAAGTTCGAGCCGGTCAGATTCTCGAAACCGGCGATCGTATCGACCCCCGCCCCGCCGGTGATCTGCGCCGCGCTGATCGCCAGACTGACGACGACGCCCGAGGCCGCATCGACATAGGAAACGGTGTCGATGCCGGTCCAGCCCTCAAGAATGTCGTCGCCGGCCCCGCCCCGCACCGTATCGTCGCCCGCGCAACCGCTGATGATGTCGTTGCCGGCGCCGCCGACGATCACATTGTTGGCGTCGCTGCCGACCAGATAATCGTCATGGGACGAGCCGACGAGATTTTCGATATTGATCAGCGTATCGAAGCCGGCCGCGCACGTATCCTGCGCCCAGGTCATTCCCAGATCGACAGTCACCCGGCCGGCGGCGTCGTTATAGACGGCGGTGTCGCCCAATCCGCCGCCGCCGTCGAGGATGTCATCGCCCGCGCCGCCCCACAGCGAGTCGTTGCCCCACAAACCGTAGATTGCGTCGTTGCCGGCCCCGCCGTAGAGCAAATCGCCGAAATTGCCGCCTTCGATGAGGTCGTTGTTGGCGGTTGCGGTGATCGAGGCGCCCGAAGTCAGATAGGACCCGTTCACGTGAAGCGAATGCGCGCTCTCGACCTGTTGAGAGAAGTTGATCGCGCCGCCCTGGCCAAACAAATAGATGTTAATCTGGCTATCGGCCGAGAAACTGTCTGTCATCGTCTGGAACGACTGCAACTGGCTGATCGTCGCCGTCGCGCCGCCATCGAGGATCTCGACATTGCTGAAGACGATATCGCCGAAATAGCCGCGACGCACCGTGTCGACGCCGGCGCCGCCGTCCACGGTTCCGGAAACCGGGGTTCCCATCACGCCGCCCAGCCGGAACAGATCGTCGCCGTCGCCGCCTCTCAGCGTGTCATGTCCGCCGTAGCTGAGGATCGCGTCATTGCCGCCGCCGCCGTCGATCACATCGTTGCCGCCGTGACCGTCGCTGATCGAATTGGCCGCATTATTGCCGATCAGCACATTGTCGCCGTTGTCGTTGCCGTCGATCCAGAACGGCATGTCGCCGGTTGTCGTCACGTAGCTGACGCCGGGCCGGAAAAACAGATGCGCGCCGATCGTATTGGCGCCGCCGTCGAACGTCAGATTGTCGACTGTGACGTAAACGGTCTCGTAGTCCCAATAATTGTCGATGTGGATGACATCGCCGGCATTTGCCGCTGCGACGGCGGCCGAAATCGTCAAATAATCGTCGGGGACTCGAAGCGTAGACATGGCAATAATTCCCGGAATTCCATAGGAATAGTCAACGCTTCGTTATCCTTATTTTCAACCTCCAAATTGTCGCATGCTTAACGGCCCCGCATCCGCCCCGTCGGCGCGAGCCTGCGCGAATATCAATTCTACACGAACTCCTGCCTCATCTTCTCGCTGAACCGCAAGGGCAGGTGATCCGGAACGCGCGCGCCCCGC
>Ga0056914_10000077_pt1 | contig 125030 bp, 86 predicted proteins | sample TNRBio252014_DNA_FD_55168 | JGI IMG/M metagenome (GOLD analysis project Ga0056914, IMG submission 55168) | Wastewater treatment Type I Accumulibacter community from EBPR Bioreactor in Madison, WI, USA - TNR Reactor_6/25/2014_ DNA | ecosystem: Engineered > Bioreactor > EBPR > Anaerobic-Aerobic...
CCAATGGTTGTTCAAATAAGAATCATGAATTTTCACTTTTTAACCTTTTTTTTTGTTTTTATAATTTGGTGTATAAATCGCTCATGTTGTCTGCCAGGCCTTATCGTCAATGTTTTTTTCAACATAGTCTCAAGAAAAGCAATTAATATTTTTATTTTAACATCTGATTTTACCACAATATAAAATAATTGCCATGCCATATGGCGATTAGCTGTTTGCNTTCCTTTTTGGTCTGGGCGCGGTGTTTCTATTACTTTGCTTAGAACTTTTTGAATAATTGAAATATAAAAAATTAGTGCCACCATAATTAATTCAGCCATTTGAAGGCCAGTATTAAAATTCAATTTTTCTATACCACCGTAGCTTTTTAAATACTTAAAATTATCTTCTATTCTTTGCCTTTTTGAGTAACGCATAAAAATTTCTTCTGCCATCATGTCATAATCATTGGTGATTATATACATGGCTTTTTTTGTGGTAGACCCATTCTTTCTGACTATTCGAAATATCTGTTTCCCCTCAGCTAAATCAGGAACGATATCTTTATAAGGTTTAATTGAACTTCTATAGATATTAAGCTCAAGCATCAATGAATTATTTTTAAATTTACAATATTTCATTTTTTTTACTAGATCACCGGCTAATCTCAAGGAAAATTTATGTCCCAATTTCTCCAAGATACTGCAAGGCATTGCACCATACAGGCCTCTATCTGCCATTATATCTAGTTTTTGACCTTTCTTATTAGCGTCAACTGCGAGACGAATTAATTCGACTCTTTCACTAGTATGATGTTGTTCTGTCGTTACTCCAATGCAAGTCTGATTATTTTCTGCCATTAAATAATGAATCTTTGCCATAGGTTTTGAAGACCGCATATTTTTATTACATTTTGTTTTATTATATTTATCTTCAATTGTTTTGCTTTTTGGTAAAGCAATACTGCTACCGTCAAATGTGCATTGGATGAAATCATTGCTTGGCTCTGGTTTAATTATACTTAACAGCTTATCCAAAAATTTAGTGGGGTCTATTTGTTCTGTTCTATAAAAAATTGCCCCTCTTGCGTAATCCTTTTTGATGCTAGATTCCATAAATAATTCACTAATAATAGTACCAATGCCGCCTTTTTGACAAGTGCTAGCTTTCCCGAATAACACTTTAAGTATTTCAGATACAGATATATCGCAATCTCTATAATTATGAGGCTCATTTTTCAAAAAGCCGATTTCTTCAAAAGAAAGCTTATCAACAGCTTTAAATATTTTTGATAATTCTTTCTTAATGGTTTTGATTTGTTCTGAATTTGGCGTGTTATACATTGAGAATTCCTTAAAAAAANTTTTAAGAAATTTTTGATTTTTTTTAAATGAGTGTCAAGATAAATTTGTGTTTTTTTCGAAAATTCATTGTAAATTTTTACGCCATAAGCCATTGAAATTAAAGCACTTATGCTCGAACTGATTTTCTTATTTGAACAACCATTGGGTTTCAAACCCGTCTCTACTTGGTGAATCTAAAATTTGCTGAGTAGTTAGTACCACTGCAACCAGATTACGGCGGTGTGACGCCTCGCATGCCCTACTTGTGTAAAAGAGAATTCTCGTAAAAGTGTAATGTATTTTTTCTATCAGCCTAGAATCTACGAATTCCTTTTTTCTTAATTAGAATCGTTAATAAGAACAAAAATACTAGCCAAAGCAATAATTCTAAAATATTTAAGTGCGATGAATTTAATGCAAACTGACACCCTGTGCCCTTTAATTTAACGGCATCCCCTTCTTCATTCGGAAGACTCGAAGAAGACTTTTCAGAAAAGTACGCTTGTATAGAATGGTCAGAGTTAACATCAATAAAAGTATAACTAGAGATCGCACCATGGGAAACACCATCAATTTTAACATCAACAATTTCTGAGCCTCTATGTTCTTGAATGGAAAATATTACAGTGCCATTTTCTCCAACTGCAACTAGGCCCTCTGGGTAAATGTCGCCTGCGCCAAAATATTCCGCTTTAATTGAATTGGGTTTGCTAATATCCGCATAGGTTACTTCGATTGACTGATTTTGCATAACATTCTTAAACAAGAAAGAATTAATTGCACCTTTTGATTCACCATTGATTTTCATATCTAATACACGGTAACCGTTGATTGGTTTGATTTCAACCACCTGATTCTCACCAGCGTTTAAAACAATTACATCGGATGGCTCTACATTCCCGAATTTGCTTTTATTTGATGTAATTTTGTAAGAAGGCGAATCCTCATCATAGGTAATAATAATGGAATAATCTCTCGAAATATTGCTAATTAAATACGCTGAAGATGAGCCAATCGACACTCCGTTAATAGTAACTTCTGAAATATGGTAACCGTTCATTTGCTCTACTTGTAGGAAATAATTGGAGCCTGCTGATACACTGATTGATTCTTCACCACTAAAGTTGCCACTTATTATTTTAGAAGTAACAACCGTGTAATTATCGGAGACATTTGAAAATACAGCATCAATCGAGTGATTTGCTATAACATTTGTGAAAGAATACAAAGTGTTTTTTGCATTGGTCGAATTTGCAGGTAATGATGTACCATTTATTTTGATGTCAACCAATTGGTAGCCTGTCTCTGGGGTAATTGAAAAAATCATTGAGCCATTTGCCGCTATAATATTCTCTCCTAAAGGGCTAATACTACCTTTTCCGGTAACACTTGAGTTTATTCTGTATTCACTGCTAGACTTAGAAAATATTGCCAAAATATTCTTATTATTGTTAATATTGATTAGACCTAAATTCTGAATTGGCCCAATTGAACTACCATCAACAATAACATCCGATAAATGATGACCTTCACTAGCTGTAAAGACAATTCCTACAGATTCATCCTTTTTAATAGTAATTGCCCCTTGTGGGCTAGCTAAGCCTTTGCCAATGGTATTTATATTTACAAGATACTCCAATTCATTTTTTACAAAATCAGCTTCTATCATAGTATCTGCTAATACTGGGCTTAATATAAAGGAAGCTGACTCTCCTAAGGTTTGAAGGGTTTTCGCCCTTAAACTTTCTCTATTTTCGCCATATAAAAATCTTCCATTGGCTTTTACATTAATAATTTTTTTACCTGGTTCAGCGGTAACTGTAAAAGCTAAAGCCTTACCATGTGCCACATCAGAATTATTAGAAAAAATAATTTTAGAATTTGCACTAGAGTTTTTAACGCTTGAAACCACTGTATAAAATTCTTTAGTTTCTTGAAATAACACATCTAATGTATTCATTTCGTTTACATCATGAAATTCAAATTGACTAATCGGGCCTTTCGATTCGCCATTCACCACTACATCAGCAACATGCGAACCTGCCTGTGGTTTAAAAACAAATTTTGCAAACCCGCCAGGTGAAACTTTTACCATAGAATCAATAGGTGTAACAGAGCCTTTGCCAATGGAATTGACTGTAATAGTGTAGGAAGACTGTGTTTTTTCAAAAACTGCAGTAACAGTGTGGTTATCTATAACATTTACAAATGGCACTGAAGATTTTCTTCCATGAGATTCCCCATTAATTAATACCCTGCGAATATGATAACCAGGGTCTGGCTGTATTTGAAAACTAATATCTCCGCCATCTGGTATATTTTGATGACCTTCAGGGATAATTTTTCCCCTACCAATGCTATTTGATGAAATCATATAGCTAGATTGTGTCTTTGCAAATGATACAAATATTTGATTGTCTTTTTGGATATTACTAAAAGTATAGGAATTCATAGCCCCTAATGAAACCCCATTCACTCGCACATTGCTAATATGGTATCCAGGGTCAGAAAAAAATGTAAATTTAAAATCACTGCCATCTGGAACTTCAGTTAAACCTGAAGGAAAAACTCCGCCTCCAAAACCAGCATTTGCTAACAACTGATAGGTTCCCTCGATCTTAGCAAAAATAACATGAATAGAGCTATTCTCTTTAATATTTTCCAAAGAGTAAGTTGCTTCACTACCAATTGATATTTCATTTACTAAAACTTGTTTTATGAAAAACCCTGAGTTGGCTTGTATAACAAAATCAAGTTTATCTCCACTTTTAACAGCAATTTTACCAGAAGGAGTGATTGTTCCCTCTTCCGTTGCACTTGCATTTACAAATAAGGTAGGGTTGCTGTTTTTAATTTCAATTTGGTGCAAACTTGAAAAAGATATTGCCGGTAACGACAAATCTAAATTTACCCCATTTACATCTTTAATTGTTGCACCCAAACTTAAACTCAAGCTAGTTACATTTAATAAGCTAGTTACATCGCTATCTGTTATTTTATAGTCGATGTTTATTTGATCTCCAATTAATTGATCCACTTCGAGAACTGCACCTGAATTAAGAGTTATCAACAATTTACCGCCTACTAACTCAACTGGTCTGCTTACATTAATCTGCAATGGTATACTCATATCCGTTACATAAGTTCCATTGGGTGCAGTTGTCGAAATGCTAGTCACAATTAATTTATTTGTTTCAACTTTTATATTATTATTGAATGAAATGGAACCCGTTGCACCAGGAAATGGCAATGTCACATTTGCAGGTATGCCTTTTAAACTCTTGATATTATTACCTGCTACAAATGAATTGCTTCCTACATACTCTAGCTTTTCTGTACCATCACCAAATTTTATTTCATATTTTAAAAATATTGTATCAGAATTATTTACGCTATTATCAAATGTAGCCAAACGATCCGTCAAACCTGTTTCTAGCACAAGGTAAGGAATACCCGTTACAGTCACTACTTCCGAAAATTTAACGGCTATCGTTAATATCTTTGAAACACCGTAAATACCATCGCCTTCAACCACAGAAATATTTTGGATAACAGGAACTGTACCTTGATCTACAAGAGCAAGAATTCCTGTAGATTCCGCTACAGCCATCGCATTCCCCGCAAAATCAAATATATTTTCAGTTACGGCATTAATGCTTATCGTTTCTTTGCCAGAAGACAAGCCTGTCAATGTAATCATGGCTCGTATAATAGTTTCTCCGCCAATTAAGTTAGCATTATCTGCAGTTTTTAATTCTGTTATAACAGCTCCTGAGGCAGTACCGCCATTTTTAGTAAAAGTCAAATTAAAATCACTTAAATCTAATGCCCCAAAACCAGCAGTTGTGTAAACCGGTTCGCTAAATGAAATATCTACAAAGGCATTGTTTGGGCCAATAGAAGCGCTAATAATTTTAGGAACTGTAGTATCGATAGTGATTGCATTATTATGACCAAGTGAACCAACCCCACCTACCACTGGCAATAAAAGAGTTGCGTTATTACCAAAAGAATCTTGAAGTGCTCCTCCATTTAAACCTAGTGCTGCGGTTGACGCATAATCTAAATCACTACTAATATCACCTGATTGTACTGTGTAGTTAAAATTTAAATTAGAAGTTCCACTGCCATTCACATAGACAGCCAATCTATCCGTTTCTCCAGTTTCTAGTAATAGTCTAGGTGAGCCAACAACAAAAACATTTTCAGTAAACTTAACACGAATCGGAATCACTGCCCCTGCCTTATAGGAACCAACTGGCGCAATACTTGAAACATTAACAACCGAAGGGCCTAGCTGATCAAACAATAAAATTGAGCCAGTAGTATTCGTTGTAGATAATATGTTACCAGCTTTATCAAAGATAGAATTTAAAACTGGGTCAATCTTGATGGTTTCACTGCCAGATACTGTATCTGTAATTGAAAGCAATATTCTTATTGTAGATTCGCCCCCAATTAAGGCACCACCAAGAGTATTCGAGACACTCGAAATTTGTACATTAGTCGCTGCACCTCCATTGGCTGCAAAAAGTAAGTTAAAATTAGAAACACTCAAAGCCCCTGTGCCTAAATTAGTACTATACGCGCCTTCTGATAAAGCAATATCAACACTTACATTACCTGCGGCTAATGCATGCGACACAAATGTTGGTACAATCGTATCAATCTGAATACTGCTAATAGGCCCTATATTTGTACTCGGAACAGATAAAGTCGCCATATTAGAACTATTATCTAAAATCGTACCTGAAATTAAATTTACGGCCGTAACATTTAGCTCTGCTGAATTATGGCCTGGCAAAACGGTGTAAACCCCAACTGAATTTGTACCAGCAAAAGCACCAAAATTTACAATGCCACCTGAGCTTAAATTAACGCTAATAGTTCCTGTGGTCGTTACAAACTCATTAAAGTTAATAATGATATCAACTGTTGTACCTTCACGATAAGACCCATTTGCTGAAATACTTTGAAAACTAGAAATAACTGGGCCAACAGTATCCACAACAATATCACTAGATACGGCTAAGTTATTACTTGGCATTGCCAAATTCAAATCATTTAAAAAAGCATCTTTACATGTGCCATCTACCGAAGCTGAAACCACATCAAGATCCTGACTCATATGACCATCTAAAACAGTATATACCCCCATTGCCGAAGTTGCGCTAGCAAAGGAAGCGAATTCTACCGAGCCTCCAGAATCTAAATTTAAAGTAAGAGTTCCTGCAAGGGTTACAGGTTTACTAAAATGTATTGTGATATTAATATTGGCACCAATTGAATAATATCCATTAGGGGTATTAGAACTAATGCTTGCAAAGGTTGGGTTTAACCCATCAACAACAATGTCTTTATTATTTGCTAAATTCGAACTTGGTAAAGTTAAAATCAAATCTGCTAGAGCAATATCTTTCGCTGTGCCATTTACAGCAACACTAGTAACATTCAAGTCATTGGAACTATGGCCAACAAGAACAGTGTATGTGCCGCTTGCTTGGGTAGCACTGTTAAATGAACTAATCAATACGCTACCGCCAGAGTCTAAATTAAAGGTTAAAGTACCAACAAGAGTAATAGCATTTGAAAAATCTACTGTAACATTAATTGTTTCTCCGGCCGTATAAATACCGTTTGCATTAGATGAAGTAATGGAAGTAATGGATGGTGGCAGTGTACTAACTAGAATTTCGCTACCAGTCGCAATGTTTATACCAGGTAAAGCTACATTTAAATCATTTAACGCATTATCGCGTGCCGTACCTACAACAGAAATATTACTTACTGTCAAATCAGCAGAATTATGACCCAAAAGTACTGTGTATGTTCCAGACACTGTAATTCCTGTAAAGGCAGGTATCGTCACAACACCACCCGAGTCTAAAGTAACTATCAAAGAAGTCGAAACAGAAATTGACTCACTAAAGTTTAAAGTAACATTAATAGATTGACCTTCTGAATAAATTCCATCTGGAGTACTCGAGGTGATAGAAGTAATTGTTGGTTCTATCGTGTCTATCACAATGTTGCTATTAGAGGCAATATTCGTTCCGGGTAAAGTTAAAACCAAATCGTTTAAAGCCGCATCCCTTGCTGTCGTATTTACTATTATGCTAGTTGCAGTTAAATCGGAGCTATTTTGACCCGCTAATACAGAATAAACGCCAGTTGCCGTTGTACCAGTAAAGCCATTGATTATACAAATACCACCAGAATCTAAGTTAATTCCCATTGTTCCAATTAATGTAATCGATTCGCTAAAATTAATTCGAATCGATATATTAGTACCAACCCCATAAGCTCCATCGGCTGCTGAAGAAGTAATCGAAGTTATCGTTGGCGCAGATGTGTCAATGATAATATTACTACCTGTAGCGATATTTGTTCCTGGCAAAGAAATATTCAAATCATTTAATGCAGTATCCTGAGCTGTTCCAATAATACTTACGCTTGCCCCTGTTAAATCCGAACTATTCTGACCTGCTAGAACCGTATATACACCCGTTGCCGTTGTCCCAGTAAATCCACTAATACCACAAACACCACCAGAGTCTAAATGCACTGACAATGTTCCCGTTAATGTAATTGATTCACTAAAATTTATACGAATCGAAATATTAGAACTAACCCCATAGGCTCCATCAGCCGTTGAAGATGTAATCGAAGTTATAGTTGGGGCAGAAGTATCGATAACAATATTGCTACCTGCTGAGATATTAGTTCCTGGCAAGGTTATATTTAAATCATTTGATGCTGTATCGCGAGCTGTGCCATTAACACTCACACTAGTAGCTGCTAGATCCATACTGCTATGACCAACCAAAACACTATAAACACCCGTTGCGGTAGTACCCGTAAACCCATTTATAACACAAACACCACCGGAATCTAAATTAATTCCCATTGTTCCCGTTAGCGTGATAGATTCGCTAAAATTAATTCGAATAGAAATATTGGCTCCAACCCCATATATACCATCCGTTGTAGAAGAAGTGATTGAAGTTATGGCTGGAACAGTGGTATCGATCACAATATTTGAATTTGTAGAAATATTAGTAACTGGCAAGGCTGTATTCAAATTGTTAAGGGCTATATCACGAGCCGATGTATTAACGATTACACTAGTCGCAGTTAAATCCAAAGTACTATGCCCTGCTTGAACAGTATACACACCAGTAGCGGTCGTGCCAGAAAATGCATTGATTACACAAACACCACCAGAGTCTAAATTAACCCCCATTGTTCCTGTTAGGGTAATCGATTCGCTAAAATTAATTCGAATGGATATATTAGCACCTTCTTTATAAGAGCCATTAGCTGTTAAAGAAATAATCGAAGTAATGGTTGGTGCAATTGTATCTATTATTATATCGCTACCTGTAGCAATATTAGTTCCTGGTAAAGTAACATTTAAGTCGTTTAACGCAATATCACGGGCGGCACCTGTTACAGATACACTGCTTGCATTTAAATCCAATGAATTATGACCTGCTAACACAGTGTAAGTTCCAACAGCACTTGTCCCTGTAAAACCACCAATAGCTACTACGCCACCTGTATCTAGCGTGATATTCAAAGCGGTGGTAACCGTAATTGACTCACTAAAATTAATCTGAACAGAAATAGTTTCCCCAACCGAATAAGCACCGTTAGGTTTACTTGAAGTTATCGCAGTAATCGTAGGTACTGCGGTATCAATAACTATATTGCTATCAGTTGCAATATTGGTACTTGGTAAGGTCAACGCCAAATTGTTCAAAGCTGCATCACGAGCAGTACCAACGACAGAAACGCTCGATGCTGTTAAGGCTGTTGTGTTATGGCCCGCAAGCACTGTATACACCCCTACTGCCGTGGTACCTGTAAAGCCTGCAATGGTTGCAACACCACCAGTATTTAAATTAATTGATAATGAAGTGCTTACGGCAATAGCTTCACTAAAGTTTATTCGAACATTAATGGTCTCACCTACAGAATACTCTCCGTCAGGTTTGTTAGAAGTGATAGATGTTATGGTAGGTGCAGCAGTATCTATTACAATATCACTATTTGTTGCAATATTAGTAACCGGCAAAGTCAACACCAAATTATTTTGGGCAGCATCACGGGCCGTACCTGTCACAGAAACACTACTTACAGTTAAATCCGAAGAAGTGTGACCTGCTAGCACGGTATAAACGCCAGATGCTGATGTTCCCGAAAAGCCATTGATCGTCACCAAACCACCGGTATCTAAAGTTATATTTAAAGATGTGGTAACAGTAATCATTTCGCTGAAACTAACATTAACATTGATATTTTCCCCTACTGAATAAGAGCCATTAGGTTTTGTTGAAGTGATAGAAGTCATTGTTGGGGCTGTGGTATCAATTACAATATTGCTATTCGTTGAAATATTATTACTAGGCAATGTCAAACTCAAATTGTTCAAAGCAGCATCTCTTGCAAAACCAGTAACAGAAATACTGCTCACACTTAAGTCAGAGCTATTATGACCAGCTAATACTGTATATACCCCCGATGCAGAGGTTCCTGTAAATCCCGCAATGGTAACTAACCCACCTGAATCAAGTGTAAGATTTAAGGAAGTGGTGACGGTCACCATCTCGCTAAAGTCAATTTTCACATTGATGGTTTCACCAACAGTATAACTTCCATCAGGTTTTGATGATGAAATCGAAGTAATGGTTGGTGCAATTGTATCTATTATTATGTCACAAGTGTCCTCAATATTACTTGGCGGCAAAGATAAATCTAAATTATTTAAAGCAAAATCACGAGCTGTACCGGTCAAAGAAACACTAACGGCATTCAATTCTGATGTATTCTGATTACTTCCAACAAAATAACTACCTGTTGCACTTGAACCTGCAAAGGCATTTATAACAGCAACACCACCCGTATCTAAGTTCACTCCCATTGTTCCCACCAAGGTGATTCCATGGCTAAAGTTAATTTGTATCGTAATCTCAGAGCCTTCGGAATAACTTCCATCAGGGGTTAAGCTAGTGATGCTTGTAATGGTTGGCCCCGAAAATACCCAGTTGGTATTATTGCCACTGTTTAGTGACCCAAAAGCATAAACTTCAGCGCCAGCACTTGCATCGCTTCTTTTAACAGATACTTTATCACCTAATAGCGATGTACCAACTAAATTTAGTTCCCAATTCGATGCGGCATCACCTATACTTCTTAAAACTGATCTGTTACTTGAACTTCCATTTGAGGCAAAAGTTCCATAAACAGTAATTCCATTACCAACACCCGTACTAAACTCATGTGTTTTGTCCGCACCAAGTGTTAAATTATAAAAGGTGGGCGATAAATTTGTAACCACTGCCGTAACTGCCAAATTATAATATTCGATTGTAGATGAAGTTGCACTTATAGTAAAATTGGGGTTAGTAATCGCAATTGAGTTTGCTACACCATTTACATTAATGTTTTCATTTCCAACGAGTCTCATTTTATCGTACACAGTTAATAGGTCAGGCACCGTAACATTAAAACCGTTAAGATCTAATTCCCCATCAATTATTGTCAAGTCACTTCCTGTATTGGCAATTGTTAAATTAGATAATAATGTTATCGCTCCATCAGGCTTTTTAATATCTAAGCTAACCCCGCACATTCCAGAACCAGATATATTTTGACTAGATGTTCCAATTAATGTCAAGACGCCAGTTCCATCCCAATTAACATCTGTAAAAACAAGGTTTCCTTTAGATTGTAATGACCCACCGTTCATCGTTGCTAGGCTCGTAAAAGTAGTTGTTTGGTCAACAATAGGGTTATTGAGTAAGGTCAAAACTAGGCTAGCATTATTAAAAATAAGATTATTGAATTGCCCACTATCAATAGAACCAGCTACGCCATTAAATGTAACGGAATTATTATTCCAATTAACATTGCCTAGCAGATGCTTCCAGCCTCTAGAAACTACAACATTTGCATTAAAGTTTAAATTACCGCTTGATTTATTTATCTCAAATACACCTAAATCCCCTGCCCCCAATACGGTTTGATCGCTTGTTCCGCTGGCGATTAGCTTACCCGTTCCATCCCAAGAAATATCGGTGTTAGTTATATCGCCTTCCGCACTCAAACTTCCACCGTCGATTGTTGCTAATGCAGATAATGTTAATGTGTTGGAAATAATTGTATTGCCCGTAAGAGTTAAAACCAAACTAGCATTATTTAGGTTTAACTGGTAAAATCTGCCATTATTTATAGCGACAGGTGTACCATTACATGTTACTGTGTTGTTATTCCAAACAAGATTCCCAGCAGTATATACCCAGCCCCCACCATTAATAACTACACTGCTATTAAAAATTAAATCACCACTACTTTTATTAATTTCAAAATTATTTACATCCCCAACACCAGAAATATTTTGATTTGCTGTGCCATTTGCAATCACAACACCAGAACCATCATATGCTACATCAGTAAAGACGATATCACCTTTAGCTTCAATCGAATCACCATTTAATGTGGCTAGTGCTGTTAAAGTTAAAGTGTTGTTTACAGTTGTGCTATTTTCTAGCGTAACCACCATCGAAGATGAATTAAAAATCAAATTGAAAAAATTACCACTATTTAATGTAACGGGGCTACCATTACAAGTTACAGTATTATCATTCCATACAATATTACCTGCCGTGTGCTTCCAAGCCCCACCATTTATTACAACATTACTATTAATAATTAGATTGCCACTTGGTTTATTGATTTCAAAATTATTCACATCACCTACACCTGAAATATTTTGATCGCCTGCTCCGTTGGCAACGATTGTTCCCGTTCCAGAAAAAGCCGTATCAGCAAAAACAATATCACCAGCTACTTCAATTTTTGCTCCATTAAAAGTAGCCATAAGCGTCAAAGTTAATGTATTTGCGACAACAATATCGTTAGTTAAACTCAATACTAACGATGAACTGTTTAGTGTTAAATTGTAAAAATTACCAGATTCAATAGTAGCGCTTGCGCCATTACAAGTGACTGTATTTCCATTCCAAATTATTGTCCCAGAAGTGTGAGTCCATTTCCCCACATTAATATTCACACTACTATTAAAAATCAAATTGCCACTAGTTTTATTTATTTCAAAAAGATCAACATCCCCTGCACCAGAAATATTTTGATCACCCGTTCCATTGGCAATAATATTACAAGTACCGTTTCGACTAGTATCGCTAAAGGCAATATTCCCTTTTGCCTCGATAGCGGAACCATTAATTGTTGCAACGGAAGCAATATTTAGGGTGTTGTTCACAGTAATTATATTGGTTATCGTAGCTACTTGTGATGAATTACTAAATGTTAAATTATAAAAATCTCCGCCATCAATAGTGATAGCCGCGCCAGTAAAAATAACAGTACCAGTGCCTGCATTAAAGACCCCGCCTGTAATAACTAAATTTCTTGTAATCGTTAGTGTGCGATTGTTGCAATTAAAATCACCTGACAAAAGATTTAAATCGCGAGTAGAACCCAAAAAAGTCATGTTAGCACCTAGTTCCACCGAACCAGAAGCTTTATTAACATCCATCGTAACACCACAACGACCTGCACCGGTAAATGTTTGAGTGCCTGTTCCATTCACTATAATTTTACTTGACCCATTCCAAGAAGTATCCGAAAAAACAATATTTCCCCTAGCTTCTATGGGCGAACCATTTAAGGTAGCAATTGCCGAAAAAGTAAGTGTGTTGGCGACAACAGTATTATTGGTGATCGTGGCAACTTGGGCGGAGGCATTTAAAGTCAAATTATAAAAATTACCATCTATAATATTCACAGTGGCCCCAGTAAATGCTACCGTTCCAGTACCAGGAATAAAAGCACCACCTGTAATTACCAAATTTCTAGGTAAAGTTAAAGTAAATGTAGCACAATTAAAATCACCGGCTATTAAATTCAAATCAGTAGTTGTATTTTGAAATGTTCTATTGGAACCCAAATTAACAACACCTGATGCTTTATCTACATCCATAGAAACTCCACACACACCTGCACCAGTAAAGGTTTGAGTACCTGTTCCATTGACAATAATTTTACTTGACCCATTCCAAGAAGTATCTGTAAAAACAATATTCCCCCTAGCTTCTATGGGTGAACCATTTATGGTAACAATTGCCGAAAAAGTAAGCGTATTTGCGACAACAGTATTATTGGTGATGGTGGCAACTTGGGTTGAGGCATTTAAAGTCAAATTGTAAAAATTTCCATCTATTATGTTTACAGCGGCCCCAGTAAATGCTACCGTTCCAGTACCAGGAGTAAAAGTACCACCTGTTATTACCAAATTTCTAGGTAAAGATAAAGTAAATGTTGCACAATTAAATTCACCCGCTATTAAATTCAAATCAGTCGTTGCATTTTGAAAAGAACGATTGGAACCCAAATTAACAACACCTGAGGCTTTATCTACATCCATGGAAACTCCACACACACCTGCACCCGTAAAGGCTTGAGTGCCTGTTCCATTGACTATGATTTTACTTGACCCATTCCAAGAAGTGTCTGTAAAAACAATATTCCCCCTAGCTTCTATAGGTGAACCATTTAAGGTAACAATTGCCGAAAAAGTAAGTGTGTTTGCGACAACAGTATTATTTGTGATCGTTGCAACTAGTGTTGAATTATTAAAAGTCAAGTTATAAAAATTCCCATCAACTATTGTAACCGCAGGGGCCGTTAAAGCTACCGTACCATTATTATGAGAAAACACGCCACCTGCTATAGAGTTTGTGCTCACTAATGTTAATACACCAGATGTCGAAGTAAAAGAGCCTGCGTCAAGAGTAAATACACCCGTAACTGAAATCGCTGCTGTGCCACCATGAAAGATTCCGCCTGTTTGGGTGAATTTTCCTGTTACTGTTAATGTAAAAGTCACACAATTAAATGTTCCATTTATCAAATTCAAATCACTAGTTGCGTGTTGAAAAGGACGATTGCCACTTAAGTTTACCACACCTGCAGATTTATCGACATCCATGGTAACACCACACACACCCGTACCAGAAAATGTTTGAGTACCTGTCCCATTCACAATAATTTTACTTGACCCATTCCAAGAAGTGTCAGAAAAAACGATATTGCCTTTCGCTTCAATGGCAGAACCGTTTAAAGTCAACAAAGTAGAAATTGTAAAAGTATTATTTACAATGGTATTATTAGTAATCGTTATGATTCCATTAATACTTAGAGTTAAATTATAAAAAACACCGTTAGTAATGGTTGCTGCTGCAGTAAATGAAACGGTACCATTATTGTGGTTAAAAACACCACCTGAAAGATTAAAGGAGCCTGGCATCGTCAGAGTACCAGAGGTGGAAGTAAAAACGCCCCCCGATTGTGAAAAAAGACTATTAACTGTGATTGTGCTAGCACTACCAGTAAAATTGCCAGATACCCAATTCAAGCCACTGGCACCCACAGTCATTGTATAAGCACCTTGTGTAATGGTATTTGTATAGCCCGTAGAATTAATACCCAAACAGGTTGCATTTGCATTGATGGTACAATTACCTGAATTTGCATCAAAGTAGACCATGTCTGAAGCACCCGGCACACTAGCGCCAGTTGCCCCACCACTAGTTGCCGACCAATTGGCCGTGGAATTCCAATTACCAGGCCCTATAAAATAGCGATCAGCGGCGCTAAGCGGTAAACACACGACGAATATTAAAGTAAATACAATTTTAACCGTTGTCAAATTCGTCAGATCCGTGAGGAAACTATTCGTTGTAATTATAGTATCAGCCGAAATTTTAACAAAAAGTACCAAACTTCGCGAAAAATTTTCGATTTTTTAAAATCCTATCAAACTTTTAATATTAATCATGTTAAAAATATACTTTTAAACCAAAAAATTCTATTATTTACTCGAAAATCTATTTAAAAACTGTTTAATCTACTTTCTGTTTTTTGATATTAGTACATGCGTTCTATCTTAAATAATATTTTTCAGACTATTCTTTACATATTGTTAATATATCGTCTTTTGCAACAGCTGAAGCAAACAAAATATCAGCGTTTATTTTAAGCTTAGTAAAAAAAAATGATCAGTAAATATTCCTTAAAAGACAAAGCTAGGGGCTCGTGGGAAAATCATTGCAAAACTGTAACTACTCAGCAAATTGTAGAGACGGGTTTGAAACCCGTCTCTACTGCGCCAATTGTAAAAAAATAAAAATACACTGAGTAGATAAGCAAAATTTTATATTTGGCCGAAGGAGAAAAAAAAGAGGTCGGCTAGGCTGCCAGCTACCCCTGCAATGCGAAGTAATTTCGGCCAACTTTTTTTGATTTTTTAAAATCAGATCTTCTGTTTTACAATTCAAAATAAACGCTGGTTTTTAGAAAATATACAAAACAACTCGAATGAGGATTGGAAGTGAAATTTATTATAAACTTCGCGATTTATAAATACCGATTACATCTATTTCGATATTCTTCAAAAAAATCTTTGGTCTGACCAGAATGAATTAATTCTCTAGCAGTATTGCAACCATCTATTATCGTTACACTACGCCCCAACACATGAATGGCCGCTCCGGCATTTAATGCCACCATATCAAGCAAACCGTCACACTCTTCTCCCTCCAAAATTTTTAAAAAGAGATCTCGATTTACTTTTGCATCTGCCCCAGGAATTTGATCAAAGTCTCGCCTTTGAATTCCAATGATACCTACATCAATATGGTGAACCGAAATTTCACCTTTTTCGTTTAATAGCCAATAAATGGAAGGCCCAGATATTGAAAACTCATCAATCCCAGGTTCGCCATACACAACTATAGCCCTTTTTCTACCTAATGATTTTAATACTCGTATTAATTTTTCTCCTAACTCTTTATTAGAAATTCCAACCACTTGAAATTGCACATTTGCCGGGTTACAAAGCGGCCCAATGATGTTAAAAATACTTCTAGTAGAAAGCTTTGCTCTAGCCGGCCCAACAATTTTCATATCAGGGTGGTGATTTCGAGCATATAAAAACACTAACCCTGTTTTTTTAAATATTTCTTTTTCTTGCTCAGGGGACAAATCAAAATTAACATCTAAGGCATCTAGGAGATCAAAAGAACCATTTGACTTTTTGGAGCCCTTGTTGCCATGTTTTGCAACTGGGTAACCACCTGAAGCTAATACAAAAGCCGTTGTCGTCCCAATATTAAAGCGATCTAAGCCACTACCGCCAGTACCACAAGTATCAACGGCATTTTCCAAACCACTAACAGCTATGCCTCGCGAAGATAATTCTTTTGCAAAGCCTAAAATTTCTGTAACCGATTCGCCTTTTGATTGCAATGCTTTAAGAAAAGAAACAATTTTTTCTTCTACGATTGCCCCCTTGAATATCTCAGCTAAACAAAGGGAAGATTCCTCTGCCGTTAGATCATGGCCACTTTCAACCTTTAATAATGCAGTATCAAACATAAAAGCTCCTATTTCTATTCAAAAATAATTTCACCAAAAAACTCAGGTCTATGAAAATCTGGCTTTGGCAAATCTATTTTTGCCCAACACCCATAATGCGGTTTTGGCAATTTGTCGCCACACTTATAAAAATTACCCTTCCAAACGGTACGGCTCGTCGGCACTAAAGTATTTGATTTAGATTGTAAAACAGACCATGGCACTTTTACTTCCATTTGCCAACTTTTGTCATCCGCACACAAAATTTTTGTCAAACCCAAAACGCTTCGCGAAGATTCAATCTTTTCTAATGCCTCAGTCGGCACAAAAATTCTTTGCCCTAGTCTTCGATCTGGCCCATAAGCCATCAAGATATTACCGCAACAATTCATTTCTAAGTTATAATATAAATCGGTTCGATGGGGGTCAGGGGCACAAAAAAACTCAACGCAACTATCAATATGAACAAAATCATTTATCTTAGTGGATGTAGATTGAATAGCATTTTCCGTAACATCAAATCTTAAATACAAAAATTGAGCCGAGTACATAGCCTTAATTTTGACTTCTGGCTGATAAGGATATTTTGACCATGGGTAATTTAGAGATATCTCATTTGCTTGTTCCCAATGAGCATTTGGCTTTTTCACATCAAGTGTAATATCATGTAATAATTTTTTCACCGTATACCTAATTAACATTTATGCTCCTTTTATCAATAATCGAACTGCTTTCTTTGTTTGCTTTTTACCTGAACAATGCGTTCTTCCTCTAAAATGTAGGCGGATAACTTGCCTCCATAACAACAGCCCGTATCAAGGCCTATGATTTTACCATTTCCATGCATTTGCACTTCTTTTTTCGCCCAATGGCCATAAAAAATCTTCTTTTTTTGAAAATTATCATATTTTAAACACTCATACCAAGGGTAACAACCCGATTTCACCGCAGAATGTCCATCGGTATTCAACATAGTATTATTGGTTAAATCCCAATATCTAATATTCAGTAAAATTTCTCTGTTTAAGGTTTTTATAGCCATACCATCTGGGTCTAACCCCCCATGAATCAATAGGTATTGTTCTGACTCAATAAATAAAGGCAAATTAGAAAACCATTCTATTAGGGTATTCTTATTAAATGCTAATTGAGATAAAATATCTGTAAACCCCCGATAAGGCTCTTGCCCCCCTTTTAAGGTCTTTAAAAAAAAATGATCATGATTTCCTAATATAGACTCAATTTTATGTTCCATCACAAAATTTACGACTTTAGCAGAACCTGGACCCTTATGAACTAAATCACCCAATAAAATAATGCGATCTTCCCCAAAAGTTACTTTCATCGCTTCGCATAATTCTATAAATTCATCGAAACAACCATGTACATCGCCTACAATAATTGTTCGTTTCATTGGTGTCTCTATGTTGTTACCGTTTTAAACTGCAGATCAACTTGTGCTTGTTTGTTTACTTTGTAATAGGTGAAAAAAATGATTGTGATATAAGTAAAAACTAAGCTTAAATAAAAATGTAAAAGGTGAGTACCTGTAAATCGCGAGCAACCCCAATCATGTAAGCCGTGAAGCACAGCCGGAATGATTAAGGCAAATAAGGCATAGGTCATGCGTAAATTCCAACCTAATAGCCATTTAAACCGCTGAAAATCATAACTAATGACTATCAACTCAACTACCAACATAACAATAAAAACAATCGAAAGAATAGTAAATAGTTTTAATTCAAACGGCGCTTCACTAAAGTTTACATCCAGAAAAAATATGGCAAATTTTATAAATATAACTATTTGCAAAAACCAACTAATCGCTCCAATTTTGGGGCTACTCTCTGCATACCCTTCCTTGACACTGCACTTCATCATCAAATTAATAAAATAACCCATTAAACAGGCAAAGGCAAGATGCGCTGGCACTGCCACTAAACTACGAATCACCAAATGACTTAGGGAAGCGCTATACATAGGGACAAACAAATTTTCAAAAGCCGCAAAAAATGCTCCCACAAAAATGCATGAAAAATAAACATCTTGTTTGGATTTCCATCGATCTGACAAATACAACAAAAATAAAATAGGCACTAATTTCGCCATTTCTTCATTAAAACCAATACCGGCAAAAGCTGTGTAAAAAAATATGCTTTCATCTAGGGTTTCAAAAGACAAAATTGTTTGATGTATAGAAACCCCATTCGCATACAAGGCAATACGCAAAGTAATTAAACTACAAATTAAAAGTTTCAATAGATAAATACCGAAATCTTTTTTGAAAATTTTCGGTTGATTTACAAACAGAATCGCCAATATTGTAAAGGCGGGCGTAATAGAAAGAAAAAAAACCGCAAGGTTCATTTCGCTTTTCTCGCCTCCAATCTCGATTTAATTAATTTTGCTTTTAATTGTGCTTCTTTTATTAGTAATTCATCGGTTGGCGAAAGAGATAAATATTTTAACAAATCCTCTAAAGCCAAATCATCGTTGATTTCTTCTAAAAACATACTTCGGCAAATATAGGCTTCTTTACAAGGGTTAGGCGCCGCTAATGCCGCCGTTGTTTCACGAATATATTCCGCAAATAACTCTTCTCTTTTATTTCTATAATAACCACGCTTCTTGATAACATCTCTATAAATGCCTCGATATTCAAAAAATGCGGTACGACCTTGATGCATCATTAGTGCTGCTAAAGCCGCATTACTACGATCCACATAAGTTCCTTCTTGTTCGCCTGAACCTTCCAGCACTTGCAATTCATATGATTGCAAACAAATTTCACGCGCCTTTTCATAGTACCCAGACACCAAGTAAAACCAGCCCAAATGAGTACGACGAATATCGTAGTTGGCAGCTTTGGCAGCTTCCGTAATCATATCTACAACTTCCATCATTAAGGCTCGATTCATTTGCCAAAAATATTTATTCTGATGCTCATTCCAACTGGCAATGACGAAATCAATCTTTAAGGCAAAATGTAATCTGATAGTAGGCTCATCGTACTCTTTTAAAAACTGCATACGCATCTGATTAAAGATTTTAATATCCCCACCACCTTCTAAATAATTTATAATGGAATTAATTCTTGACATCACATCCAAATTAACATTACCATACAAAGCACGACCTAAATTGGGGTCGTTCTCCATCAATTTATTAGACTCTTCTCGTGCTTGCTTTTGGGCTTCTAATGGGTTTTTTGAAAATCTGTCCATATAACCTTGCTTATTTTTATCGGAAAACACTTTGTCTTTTATTTTTTTGCCATAAATCTCTTCAATTTCTTTAGCCGTTTTTAAATACTCCTCCATGGTTTTCCCATCACTATTCATAAAACTTTTTCTTAAAACTTCAGAAAACTCTCTATCTTCTTGTTGCAAACCCTTATCAGAACCAACTCCATATTCATTTCGAAGACGATCCAAATCTTTTTTAGCTTTGGCCGTTTGCAATTGCTTTTCAATTTCAGAAATTTTGCCACTCTTTAATTTTTCAATTATTTCTTCCATAGAGATTTCTTTACCTAGACCACCAGTTACACCATACTTTTTTAGCATCTCAATATAATCGGCATATAATTTAGAAATGGCTTCACGCTCTCTCATAGATAAAGGTTTACGAGTCAAATCGTTCGAAAAATCTTGTAAAAATTTGCGATCGGAATGCTCTTCTGTTTTCCTACTTTTTTTAGCTGACTCACCTTCTTTTCCGGCACCACCGCCTTCCGAGCTATTCATAATTCCAGCTAAACCAACACCTTGCAAATCATCTTCCTTTTGAAATGATTTATAAATCACATAAAAAAAACTAACACAGATAAACAAAATCATTGTCGACAAAATCAATCTAAATTGCGTTTCACGCTTACTGCAAAGAGTTTGTACCCATTTAAAAAGACCAACTAAAATCAAAACAGAAAAATAGGAATCAACCAACACTCCTATTGCTACCAAGAAAATGACTAGCGGAAAGGAATTATTAAAAATCAATTCGTTGATTGGGGTATTCAAATTAATTTCAATTTGACTAGAATATAAAAATACTTGCACATGTAGAACTTTGCTTACAAAATATTGCTCAATTGTTTGAAAAAAATTACCAAAATTTATATGCCCATTTATCAAACCAACGAATACATTTTGCTCCGCTATTGAAACCTTTGATAAATACAAATAAATGTCGGGGTATGCCTTAAACTGTAATAAATTTCCAAATAGTTCAAATATGACAAAAGCCAATCTACCAAATAAGAAGGAACAAAAAATCATTAAAAAATTTAGCGCAATTTTAGCAAAATCAATCGACAGAATATGATTCATGCGAATCAACTTCCATATTAGCGGCACACTCTCTACTACAGACCGCTTTTTTGTCAGACCAATTGTCGACCATAACTTAATTGCTTCGGCAACATTGCCTTCTTTATATAGCTCATTAGCTCTTAAGTAAATTTTACGCTCTTCAGAATTCATAACTACCTATTGTATATAATTTTTATTACGAAATTTAGCCTGTTCCTGAAAATTCACTGGTAATAAAACACGGCCTCTGTCAACTTCTCGTATTAACTTCCATCCTGTATCAAAACCCAACATCCGTAAATATTCATTGCCTAAGTTAAAAGCACTAATACCACTAGGAAAAACATGAAAATGAATCGCATGATTATTAGGGGCTAGTTGGGTCAAATATCTTGTATTTTTAGCATCGACGGCTTTCTCTAAACGAAAAAAGGCGCGAAATTTTTCGTTATTAAAAGAATCTTTCCCTTTTATCGCTAAACCTTTTTCAGCAATGGGAACAAACCAAATCGAATCTAGCGATCTAAAATCCATTATCCGAAAATCAATTTTGCAATCACCAACAATTTTCGAATTAATGTTTTCAATCCCACCTTCTTTGTTAAACAGATAATTAAATTCTGCCAAATCAACAAAAAATAATTTATCTTGCCATGCTATAATATGTACATGAAATCGATTGTAACGCGCTTCTCTAATGAAAGGTATGGCTAAACGATTGTCTTTAAACAAAATATCTGACATAGCATCCTGCTTGCCAAGAATTTTTTCGCGTTCTTCTTTTACTTGTTCTTCTTCATCTGTTTTGATAGAAGAGCCAATCATCACACCTAAAAGCACAAGAATTCCCAACACATTTGAAACAATGTCCGCCAAACTATCAAATGAAAAATCAATTTTTCTTGTTTTAGTTCTTCTTGCATTCATTTTAATATAAATTTCTCACCTTCGTTTAACAAAACTAAACCTACTGGCAATTCAGCATGCACTGCATCAAAAAAATTCACATTCTCTCGAAACATAAAATAATTCTTGGCGCCTCTAGCATTTACAACAAACAATAAATGCTCTCGCCGTGAATCCTCCACTTCTGCTCTTTTTTTGTTCACAAACAACATGTTGTTGTTAATTTCATTAATCAACCCCTCTAACTCATTGCCACTAAATTGAATCACAGTTCCATCTGGCCTTCTAAATTCAAAATCGCTTTCTAAAAATGTCAATACAGATGTATTTAACTCTGGTATGCGCTCATATACTCGCGTATTTTCTTCTTCTTTCTTTTTTTCTTTTTCGGTATCACTTTTTATCAATATCGCTTGCAACATTGTCAAAAACAGCAACACACCTACCACAGCCAACAATATACTCACAAATGGAAACAAAGTGAATTTTAAATGATCTTTATTTCTGTGACGCATGCTTATTTTTCTTTGAACTAAATTTTAGGCTTTTCATTATCGTCAGTTTTATTTGGTTCCTCTTTTTTTATTAACTCATCCTTTTCGGCAATTAATGACTCCAGTAGTGTAGCTTCGTTTTCCTGATCATCTGCCATCATTGGTGGAGCAACCACTTTTTCATGTTCTTTAGACTCATAGTGAATGATTTCTGAATCACTCACGGCTTTAATAACTTCCGTAGGGTAAGCATCCGTATTTAATACGCCTTCTGGCAATACACCAGTGCCAGATTCCACAACTTCTTCCGTGATTTCACCATCAGAATGCACAATTTCAGAGTCTGATTTCACTTCAAAAACACCATTCGCACTCAATCGATTACATAAGCTGGTAAACTCAACAACAAAATCTTGCAGATATTTTGATTGTATGCTCAAGGCTTCTACATTGCGTCGTAAAATTCCGTTAGGTGATTTTTCATCTATTGGGAAATCCATATTGGGCGTAATAAAAGACAACGCATATTCCTCACTCTGCGTAATCAAATTAATAAACAAGTTTTCCACAAATGTTCCAATCGGAAGTAAAATTACTGCAAATGCCAAAGCAATTAAAGTGGAATCAAATGCCACAGACAAACCTTTTGAAACTTCCACCAATGAATTTTTTAAGCCTACACTATCTGAACCTGATGCAATAAATGTCGAGAATGCACCAATAGCAACCCCAATACCCAATACTGTACCTATAAAACCTAAAATAGGTATTGCCCAATAAAACACTTTGAGCATAGTAAAACTTTCTTCAATCTTGGAATGACTAAGTTGAGCATGATAACTAAGAATATTATTGATTTCTTCCTTTTGTTGCACTGATTCCAAATGGTACAAAGTTTTACGAATTAAATCAAAAATAATATAATCCGTTACATCACGGCAACCTTTCTCTATCAATTCATTGCGAATTTCATGTATCGTATCATGAAAATTTTCAGGCGACAAAGACCCTTTTTTGGAAAGCAATGACATAATTTTTGCATCCAGAAAAATCGCCAATACTTTTCTTTGTTTTAAATAATCCAGAATTTTGCCTAAAATGAGAAAAATCGCCCAATACGAAATCAACACGATAATACTGTTAATCCAATGGCTTGTGATAATAAAAGCAAAACCACTTGAAGCATTCGACCCTTCAGAAACTTTTATGGCAAATAAAGTTAAGCCAAAAACCAAAGATGCTAAAATAAAGGAAACCAACAAGGAAGTAAAAGAAGAAGTTTCCCTAAATTGATAAGTAGAACACTCAGGACAAACTAAAAATTGTGTTTTATGGGCAAAACCACACTGCTGACATATCATGAAAAACTCCAAATCAATTTGAATTCGGCAAAAGATTTACCAACCGATTATAACCTAAATAGCGAACTTTTCTCATTAAAATTTAAACTTTGCAAACTACCTATTCCTCTTTTCCATATTTCTATGACGACTGAAATGACAAAATAAACTTAAAACCTTTAGCAGTTTTTTAAATCGATCAAGCATAAAAAATTAAATACATGCCTTTATTGAGAAACTAGGATATACACATGCAAAAAATTGCAGTTTTTCTTAACATTATATGTTTAAATTACAAAATTCTCTATTATCATTCGGCCTTTTACGCAAATAATTAAATATTTAATCCATTGGTTATATGGGCAGAGTCTTATAAATATCCATATGGAATCGGTTGCTAAAGGGCGGGCTAACAGTATGATTCTACCCCAATCAAAATAGAATTTAGGGGGCAAAATGGCCAATTCAGATCAAATAAGAAATATCTTAAAATCGATCATTGTTCCAGGGCAAAACCAAAACATCGTAGAGCTTGGCTATGTGCATGAAATCGAAGTCAAAGAAAATCATATTATTGTCAACATTGAGTTCCCTGCCCCCCAAGGCAAAATTGAAACCGAAATCAAAGAGTTAGCAAGAGACGCGATTTCTTCTATTCAAGGTATTGCAAACGATACAAAAATAGAAATCAAAACCGCTGTCGTAGTTCGCACAAATCGACAACAAAAAAGCACCTTGCCAACCGTTAAACATGTTATTGCGATTGCTTCCGGCAAGGGTGGCGTAGGTAAGTCAACCACCGCTGCCAATATAGCAGCTGCCCTTTCGCAATCGGGCGCAAGCGTGGGTATTCTTGATGCCGATATTTATGGCCCTTCTATACCCCTAATGTTTGGCCTTGAAGGTCAATTAAACGCTAATGCTGAAAATCAATTAGTTCCCATTAAAAAACATGGTATTTCAATTGTTTCTGTCGGCCTTCTCAATCAAAAAAAAGCAATGATTTGGCGAGGTCCGATGGTACACCAAATGGTTCACGCTTTTTTAACTCAGACTGCTTGGGGTGAGCTCGATTATCTGGTTATTGACCTACCTCCTGGTACAGGCGATGCTCATTTAACAATCACCCAAACGGCTCCCATTACCGGTGCAGTCGTTGTTAGCACGCCGCAAGAAGTTGCATTAGAAGATGCCAAAAAAGGCATTCAAATGTTTAATCAAGTACAAGTGCCTATTTTGGGTTTGATTGAAACCATGTCTTATTTTATTTGTGATAATTGCGATACCCATCATGATATTTTTAAAACCGGTGGCACAGAAGCACTTGCAAAACAATTAAAAATAAACTTTATTAGCAAAATACCCATTTGTAAAGATGTAGTTATCACAGGCGATAGCGGCATTCCTGTCGTCTTAAGTTACCCAGAATCACCAGCTGCTTTGGCCTATAAAGACGCTGCTCTAAAAATTGCTAATGCCTTAGCCGCTAAATCAGATCAAAACAACCAATTTAGCATGAAGTGGTAGTGCTATGAACCCCATTCCTATTGCTTTACAAAAAACGAACGAAACAACTTTAAAAATTTCCTGGTCAGACGCTACCTACAATGAATACGATGTTCGTAAACTTAGATATAATTGTTCCTGTGCAAAATGTGTCAACGAATGGAACGGTGAAAGAATTATTAAATTTGAAGATGTACCTAAAAACATGAAACCATTTAAAATCGACTCTGTTGGTAATTATGCCATAAAAATTACATGGGCAGATGGGCATGATTCAGGAATATACACCTATCAGGCTTTAAAAAATACCTTGCCTGGCCTAACTGTTCCCGAAGCATGTTCCAATGAATTAGACAACGATACAAACGATAAATCACACCATAGTCACAACCACAAAGGTTGCAACCATCACCACCATTAGAGCTATAAAATGATTTTAGACGATATCGTAAAATATAAAAAAGAATTTAATCAGCAGTCTATGCAAAGGCTACCTTTGCAATCCATTCGAAAATTGGCTGAAGAATTGCCCAAAAACCCAATTTTTTTGAAAGCTTTGCAAAATAAAAAAATTGGCTTAATCGCAGAAATAAAAAAAGCTTCGCCTTCTAAAGGCTTAATTCGAAAAAACTTTCAAATATCCGAAATTGCTTCCGCCTATGAAAACAGTGGTGCCGCCTGCATTTCTTGTTTGACAGACGAAAAATTCTTTCAAGGCAGCGAATCTATCTTCCAATCGGCCAGAAAATTATTAACAAAACCCATGCTGAGAAAAGATTTTACCATTGACCCCTATAACATATTTGAAGCAAAATTAATGGGCGCCGATGCTATTTTATTGATTGCTTCCATTCTAGATGACAAACAGTTGGCTGATTATTATCATATAGCAAACAGCCTTGGCCTCGATACCTTATTTGAAGTTCACGATAAAAATGAACTAAATCGAGTTTTATCCGTTAAACCATTACTCGTGGGCATTAATAATCGAAATTTACAGACATTTGAAACTTCTTTGGAAATTAGCTTAAATTTAATTCCCCTTATTCCAAAAAATGTCTATATTGTTTCGGAAAGTGCCCTTTCAAACCGTCAGGATATTGACATTCTGTTAAAAGCCGGTGCCCACGGTTTTTTAATGGGCGAGGTGTTTATGAAAGAAAGCGACATTTTAGGCAAAATAAATAATATATTTCCAGAATTTGAATAATAAAAATAGGACTTTAACATGACAACAAGAAAACCAAATCCAAAAGACAACGGCACAAAAAGAAAACCCTCCTCTAACCCAGGAGAGAAACCGGCAGCCAAAAAAAAAGTTTCAAAACCATCAAAAATTGGAGGATTATTTAAATTTATGATTAAATTAGTCATTTTAATAGTTCTGATTGGTGTTGGATATTACGGTTATCATTTTTACCAAGAATACCAAAAAAGCGGAGGCAATGCTCAACAATCCTTAGAAGCAATTAAGAATCGGGCAACCCAAGATTATAGTAACGCTGCTGATAACACTAAAAAGTATAGCGAAATAGCCTATAAAAATGCTTCTGACTTTAGTGCTGAGGCCTATGAGAAGTCTGCGGAATACGCCACTATCGTAAAAGAATTTTCAAAAGAATCCTTTGCTGATTTATCTGAAAAAATTAAAAAAATTGGTGAAAAAACACCAGAAGAATTAAGTGCTTCAGCAGATAGTTATTTAAAAGAATTTATGAAGGGTAGCGATGCAAAACCATTTGAAAGAGTGGAACATGTTCCAACACAGAAAAAAACAGAATCTAAAAGCGAACAACCTGAAAAAACAGATGTTGTGGCACCTGAAGTCGCTAAAAAAGACGAGCCTGCCAAAAACGACTTTGTTGAACCTGAAAAATTAAAGGATAGCAAAAGTGTACCAGAACCAAAACCTTTAGGAACCAAAAAGGTTGAAGCAAAATTAGACGAACCAAAACCAGAAGATCCTAAAAACAAAGGTTTTAAAAAAGTGGGGGAAAGTGTTGGCGAAAAAGATGAAAAAGCATTAACAAAACAGCCTGCAGAAACCAAACCTCAACCTGGCAAAATTACAACCGAACCACCTGTTGCCGAACCTCCGCATATGAAAACCTACAAAGAAGGCAAAGGGTATTTTTTAGAAGGTTTAATTCACTACAAAAAACAGATGCCAGGTATGCCAAATGAACATGTTCATCGCAAAAAAGCATATGCCCTTTTCAAAAAAGCATCAGAATGTTTTAGTAAAGTCGATTCGAAAATGCAAGGCAACGAAGAATTCGATCGTATTTCCAATGATAATAACAGATACATGTTTGGCTGCGGCAAAAGCATGTTAGTTGACAAGCATTAAAGGTAATTTTTCGTAAAGATTGAGCGAGATATTAAATAGGTAGACAGACCGTACAATCATGGCACCGCCCCGATCTGCTAGCAAAATCAAAATTGAAGGTACACCAGATCGGGACGATCTGGCTACCAATATTATCTGACATTAACCTGAAAAATAATGGTAAAAAGTGCAATTACTTAGCTAATTTTATTCATTTGAGTCAAATAGAGCCGTGCAAATTACGCATCTCTACAAAACCAATCCAATAGATGCATAAATCTCGCTGAGTAGCAAAAAAAAATCCCGGGTTGTCTGTATCTATTAATTGATTGAGAATCACACATAGTTACCTATAATTACGCCCCATTTTGAAGTAAACTTTCATTTCAAGGTAAAATTATATGGCTGAAACACGGGTTCGAATTGCCCCTTCCCCGACTGGTGACCCACATGTAGGCACTGGGTATATTGCAATGTTTAATTACTGCCTAGCTAAAAAGGATAATGGGAAATTCATTATACGCATCGAAGATACCGACCAAGCAAGATGTAGTAAGAAATCAGAAGAAATGATTTTTGAAGCGTTAAAGTGGCTTGGTTTACAATGGGATGAAGGCCCAGATATTGGTGGCCCACATGCCCCTTACAGACAATCAGAGCGATTGGATATCTACAAAAAACATGCTGAAATTCTACTGGAAAAAGGTCATGCATATTACTGCTTTTGCACCAAAGAAAGATTAGACCAAATTCGAAAAGTACAAATTTCTGCCAATCGCCCCACAGGTTATGATGGGCATTGCCGAAGTATTTCATTAGAAGAAGCAAAAACAAGAATTGCTAAAGGTGAGGATTATGTCATTCGAATGAAAATTGATCGCCAAGAAGGTGCTGTTACCAGCTTTTATGATGATATACGAAAAAAAGAAATCAGTTATGAAAACAAAGAAATTGATGATCAAGTACTAATGAAAGCAGATGGCTTTCCGACTTATCACCTAGCAAGCGTGGTTGATGACCATTTAATGCAGATTTCCCATGTTGTTCGAGGGGAAGAATGGATGACTTCTACACCAAAACATATTCTGCTTTATAAATATTTCGGTTGGGAAGCACCAAGATTTGCGCATTTATCGTTGCTAAGAAATGCAGACAAAAATAAATCAAAAATTTCAAAACGAAAAAACCCAGTATCATTAACTTGGTTTAAAGCCTGTGGTTATATGCCTGAAGTAATGATTAACTTTTTTGCCTTAATGGGTTATCATGCCCAAGACGATGAAAAGTTTACGATAGATAAAATCATTGAAACCTTTAGTTTTGACAAGTTTGGAACTAGCTCACCTTCTTTTGACTTTTTAAAATTGAATAACTTGAATGGTTTATACATAAGAGAATGTAATTCTGAAAAATTCGTTGATTACATTTGTAATAAAGACAGATACCAAGCAGAATATCTTCGCTCTATTTTGCCAATCATCCAAGAACGCGTGAATCAAGAACACCCATTTCAATACTGGGTAGAAACATTTTTTAAGCGCGAATTATCATACTCTAAATCTGAGTTTGAAGAAATTAAAGCCGAAAACAGTTTGCTTGCAAACGCTTTAAACGAATTAGCCAAGTATTTAGAAAAAGCAGAAATTGCTAATGAAACCCAATTAAAAACCGAAATTCAAGGATTTCAAGAAAAATCTGGCTTAAGTGGTAAGCAATACATGATGTTAGTTCGAATCGCTACTTTAGAGAAAAAGTTTTCACTACCACTTTTTGAAGCACTTGGCGTAATCGGTCGCGATGGCGTAGTGCAACGATTAAAACAAGCGCGCGAATTTCTTTTGTAATAATCTTGAAGGCATTGCCAAAACAATGCCTTCTGCTATTGATCTTTATGAGCAAAAAAATCTTTTGGAAATTTATCCTTCACCTTTTGAATTTCAGGCTCTGAAAAAGGTTGCCAATTATCAGGCAATTCGCAATAAGTAAAATTTTCACAAACTACTTTACAATTACTATAAAAACCAAATTGAAACGGCTTATTGATGTGCGTTAAAGAACTCGATCTAAAATGCTTACCAGGTAAATCATTCGCCATAAAAAAAGTGGCAGTATGCCATTTGTTTTCATCTTTCCAAACATAAATCTCAAAACTTACAACACTGTCGTGCTCGGCACCTACACTACCTATCTCAGTATACCGCCCATTAACATCATATATAAATCCTTTTTTTTCAGATGCCATAGATGTAACAGATTCATCCGTATTGATTAGAGTACCAATCATTAAACAAAACTCGCTTTTTTGTTGTGAAAACCGAATGACTCCTTTAAACAATGTGGGGCCATTAAACCTTTTTTCAATATACATCCCTGCTAATTTATCCTTATTGATAACCTCTCGAACAATATCAAAACCATCTGATTTATTTTTTCTCATAATCCATTTGCCGTCACCACCTCTGTGGTTAATTAGCCCATCGACTAACACATCAGGACGACCAATTTCTTTTTGAATTTTGCCTTCTGCCATATAAAAAGGTTCATGGTTTAAAATATCTAATGGATGAAAAGTCTTTTTAGTTTCTAATTGAATAGGATTTAACGCAATTTTAGATTCTGGTTTTTGCTGTATCTTGTTGTTTTGTTGAAAATAAAACCAGAGCAATAAGCCAATTGATAAACATAAAAAATACAAAACACCTTTGTGAAAATTTCGAGACGCTCCTAAGCTACTAGTTGTTTTGAGAGCCAAACTAACAACCTTTAATTGATTTTGTGTAGGCAATTGTTTTGCTAGTTCAACAACAAATTCTTTTGATGGACAAACTGAAATAAAACATTCCTGCATTAAGTGTGGTGCTAAAGCAATAGAAGCTTGAAAACCAGACTTTTTCAAATAGTCTTTAACTTTCTCTAAGCCGCTTTTAATTTTTGCTGATATACTGACTTGACTAACGCCCATTTCATTAGCAATTTCAGTCTGGCTTAAACCACCGGCATAATATAATGTTAGCGCTACTCGCGAACCATCCGGTAGCATATCAATAGCTTTTTTTACCATACCTTTCATTTCTTCATGCTCGACTTCGTCTAGCACCCCTCGTCTTTGCGATTGAATAGAATCCTTTTTATTATCCATTCTAGCCGATTCCTTTTTTTGATTGTTTTTATTTTGATTATAGATTCGTATTGCTTCACCGCCTGCTATGCGTGCTAACCATGGGTTTAAGGGTTGTGAACTATCAAATTTATTGGCATATAACTTTAATCGTACAAATGTATTTTGAACAGCATCTTCTGCGTCACTTTTATTTCGAAGAATTTGATAGGCAATCGAATACACCAATTTACTGTAACGATTGACTAACTCTGACCATGCACTAACATCATCATTAGCTAGTCGTTCCATCAAATCTTTTTCATTTATCTCTACACTATTCACAATTATTTTAACCTCTTAAGCACTATGATTAAATTTTATATCATTTGCAATACCCTGATAGGATTGCAACAATTCATCAACCTGATTTCTTAATTGGAGCAAATAATTTTTTGGCCAACTTTCAAATAAACAACAAAAACCTTTAATCGTCTGGTAATAATTTCGTGGAGATTTATTTTCAGACATCTCTAATTTTGCTTTATATAAATAGGAACTCATTAGAAAACTTCGAAAATTAAACAATTTAAACTCCTTAACTGTCAATTCTCTATTCTCAGCAGCAAAACTCATATACATTCTCTTCAACTCTTGTAGTTTTAATAAAGTTTCGCTTAAAATTAACCTAAAACCCTTAAGATCATCCATTGCCGTTGCAAAACACGGGTGTTGTACCAAATTACCATTGTTTCTTAATTGCAAGCGCATCAATTTGCTTTCCGTATTGTCTGCATCCTTATCTAATTTTACTTCACTAATCTCTATAAATCCAAACTTTTTATATACTTTGCAATGTCTAGGTTCTACTAAGATAATGCAATCCGTCACATCGCTACTAATTACATAGGAATGATATAACAACTGAAACAAATATTGAAAAATCGCTATTGAATATTTCCTATAATCACCATGAACGGCAAATCGGCTAATTTCGGCAATTTTTCTGTTTAGTTTTCTAAACCCATTTACTTCTGAAGAAAATATATGGTCACTTGGTAACCCAGCCGAATTATCAAGTATAACAGTCAAGGTAGCAATCACTTTACCCTCAATTTCGGCGACAAATGTTCTAGTGTCAGGCAACAAATCATGAAAACCAAAATAGGCTTGCACGGAATTGGTCCTGCAAAAACCAACTTCCAAATATCGTTGATACACTAAACGATAAGATTGAAATAATAATTCTGGTGTATCTGCAATTTTATAGGTAATGATGCTCATCTTTTTACCTCAAGTTAAGCTACAGATTCTAACAAGTTTACACAAATAGCTTCAGGAGCAACCTTAACCGATTGATTAGATAACACTCGCACAGCTTGTGTTACCATAATTGAAGCGGTACAATTGACACCAACACCTAATTGCGGAGCAGGGCACATAGTTCCATTTTGCATTTTCTTAAAAACTTCATTTGTAACGGCAATGAATTCAGAAGGAAATTGATGTTTTAACCTTTTAAACATGTTCTGAAAAACATCCACAACCGTAATCGTTGCATTTGTATTTTCATCCAACCCAACAAACTCTTTTAAAGACATACAGCCTGGCATAAAAACAACAGAAAAAGCACCCCAAGCACAACTAAAGGAAGAGATTATAGGCTTAAATAAATGAGTCGCGGTTTCGTGTAAAACTAAAATGGCTTTTAAATCTAAAAAATCTATCGTGTCAAAAATAATATCCGCTTTACTAACTATCGCAGATACATTACTTTCATCTAACCAACAAGAATACACTTCTATTTCTGCATTTGGGTTAATTGCTAATAATCTTTCCTTAAGGGCATCCGTTTTGTTTTTCCCAATATCGCTATGCCCAAAAATCTGACGATTTAAATTACTTAATGAAACCGTATCACCATCCACTAAAATAAATTTCTTAAAGCCAGTACGCAAAGCAATTTCGGCAGCCACACTACCTAGACCACAACCAGCAATTAAAATGGTTGTTTCTTCTATATAAGACTGCAAACTTTCAGAAATATATCCCTGATTTCTACTTGCAAACTCTTGAGCCATTTTTTACCTCCTACTATCGTGTGCTGGTAAAAGGTATTACCTAAGATGCAAAAAATTTATAAGGTCAAGGAACTAAAAAAATTAAAATTTCCTAATATTTTCAAATAGAAAATATTTTTCAGATTTGTTGGCCTTTATGAGGTCAATTGCGGGCCGTTTTCAGTATTGATTTTGGCGAATATTTAAGAAGTATTGTATCTCAGTGTATTTATATTTTTTTTACAATTGGCGCATTAGAGACGGGTTTGAAACCCGTCTCTTGGTGAATTAAGTATTAATGATAGAAAGGAATCAATAAATTGGTACTTTTGGTACTTTCGTTATTTTTGAATTTTAAAGGAAACGCTCTTATCAACAATATCTTTAAAAAAATCTTCTGAATACTCAGCACTAATATTTTTCAACATTTTTTCTTGGCGGTAGTCCCAATTTTTCCCAAGTTCACTACTTTGAAACTGAGTGATTTGAATTTTGCCGTTACTGATAACACCAAATTTAAAATTCAAATCAATATAGTCCATTTGTTTGGTAACGACAGATTGGTAATCGACTGTTGCACAGTCCACAATTGTAACAGAAATAAATTTTTTCTGATAAGGGAATATATATACAAAAAAGTCTAGCGTCATTCCTGTATCTGCCTGCATAGCACTTACATTTGCTGTGCGTCGTGCATATACCATTGGTCCATTTTCTTTTGCATTAACATCGTTAAATTTACGCTCTTCCATTGGCGTGCTCATAACGAATGAGATTTTATTCTTAGGCCCATTCACATGAATTTTTCCTCTAAAAACTTGGGCTGTAGTAAAATCTTGATTTAAATACAAACCATCAAGTTCATCGCGGTGATTAGAATCACGCATTATCAATTGACTACCATTCTTTTGAGTTACCACTTTCCATTTTGGTGCACCGCCAAGAACTTGTGTTTCACCTTCCACAATATCTGGCATATCTGAATCTTTTGTGAATTGAACAAACTTACAAGTAACGGGAACATAATTTTTATAATTTACAGGTGTAAAAATCTTTTCAACATTTTGAGAGGTAATAGCATTCCTATCAGTAATTGTAATAGGGGCAGTCTTTGCCGTTTGGGCTAAAAAATTCCAATAGAAAAAACCACCAAGCATAACTGTTGCTGTAAAAATGGGGATAAAATAGACCGACGAAATTATTTTTTTCACAGCAGACTTACCTGCAACCTGACTCGCAGCATTAATCTTTGCCGCTTGTGCCTGTGTAGGAAAAGAATGCGAAAGCTTTTCAATAAAGGAAACAGGTAAAGTCTGAGAGGAAATACTATTCTGTAATAAACTTGGCGATAGAGTAATGGAAGCAGAAATGCCTGCCTTTGCTAAATACGCTTTAATTTTACTCAAACCTAAATTTATCTTTTCAGAAATACTAAACTGACTCACGCCTAATTCTTTAGCAATTTCTGTTTGATTCATACCCCCCACATAATATAAGGTAACAGCTACTCTCGATAATTCTGGCAACATTTCAATCGCTTTTTTTACCATTACTTCAAGCTCTTTTTGTTCCATTTGAGAGGAAACTTCACTGTCTTGGGAATGATTTAAATAGTTTTGAGTTTCCATTCTTCCAGATTCCTTTTTATGAATATTTTTTGTCTGGTTATATATCCGAATTGCTTCACCGCTGGCGATTCGTGAAAGCCATGGTTTTACTGGCAGAGAATGGTCAAATTTATTAGAATAAATTTTTAATCGAATAAAAGTATTTTGGACAGCATCTTCAGCATCATTGCTGTTTTTCAGAATTTGATAGGCAATGGAATACACTAAATTACCATAGCGCTTAACAATTTCTGACCATGCACCTAAATTTTCTTCCACTAATAATTGCATCAGCTCCTGATCATTCATTAGGGTTAAATCTAAAGGTTCCAATATACTTCCTTCAACGAACAACTTATTACTTTCTAATAACAGTATAATAAAACTATTTTTGACCTCAAAACCAAATCACTAGTAAAACTCAATTATTAACATCACTTTCTACGACAGCAAGAATTAAACTAAATACTGCAATGGAATTTTCACCTATATATGACTCTCCTTGTAGCCTAGCGATTCCTAGGTTCACATTTAGATTTTTAAGCGTAACTTCATGTCGAAGCATTTGCCCTGGCTTTACGACTGCCGTAAATCTAGCGGTTTCAATTTTTCCCACATATATATCAACTTGGGCACTCAAACCAAGCTGATGACGAATTAGAATCGTTCCCGCCTGTGCAAAACTCTCTGCCACCAAACAACCTGGCATGATTGGGTTGTGTACAAAATGCGATTTAACATAGGGTTGCATAGCAGATACTTCAAAAAAACCTCTTATGCTATTTGAAGTAATAGAATCAACAAAATCCAAAAACAAAAAATCATCACCATAAGGGATAATTTTTTTTATATCTTCTCTACCAATTTCGCCCATGGGGTTAATGTGCGAATCCACTAATTGTCTAAAATCAATCTTTGAATCTTTTAAGCACGATACTGGCATTTGTTCCTCCAAATCCAAAACTGTTATTTAAAACAATATCTAATCGTTTGTCTTTCTTTTTTGTAACAATCGGGAATTCCTTACATTCATCAGATAATTCAAACACATTTATTGACGGTGCAATAAACTGATTTTGAAGCATACTCAAGCAAAAAATAGTTTCAATGCCTCCCGCTGCCGCAATAGGGTGGCCAGTCATTGATTTAGTTGAAGAAATATCTGGAATTTTATCTCCAAAGGCAATTTTAATTGCTTTTAACTCTGCAATATCACCAATTACGGTTGAAGTTCCATGAGTATTAATATAGTCAACATCTTCAGGCTTAATGTTAGCATTAGTTAAAACATTCTTGATACATTTACCCGTTTGAAGCCCGTTTGGCTCTGGCATAATCATGTCGTGACCATCTGCGTTGGCGGCATACCCTATAATTTCACCATAAATTTTAGCATTTCTTCTTTTAGCAGATTCTAATTCTTCCAGTATCAAAATACCAGCACCACCACTCATAATAAAACCATCTCGATTTCTATCATAAGGCCTTGATGCTTCTTCTGGGCGTTCCGTATGAGCTGTTGATAAAGCCATACGCATTGCCATAAACCCACCAGCGGTTATAGGTGTAATTTCTTCCCCACCGCCCGCAATAACAATATCTAACATTCCCGACTTTATCATTTCATAAGCATGACCAATATTATGTGCCGCCGTTGCACAAGCCGAACTGATAGAATAACTTCTACCTGTCAATCGAAATGTATTTGTAATGGCAGCACTACAAGAACTAGACATCGATTTTGTAATAGTATAAGGCGATATCTTTTTGATGTTATCGTGAAATAAAAAATCAGAACCTTTATAGATTGTCTCGGTTGAACTTACACCACTACCTACAAAACAAGCAATCTCACGATCTTGTATTTCTGGTTCTTGAATATTCGCATCCTTCAAGGCATCTTGGGCTGCAAGCGTACAAAAAACCGCAGCCTCTGACATGCAATTGATAAGCTTTTTCGAAATCCCTGAACTAGCTAATTTCTCATCCAAATTCTTTATGTTACCTGCAAGACAACTTTTGATCCCAAGAGCTTCCCATTCCGGCATTTTTACAACCCCAGATTTACCTGATTGCAAACTTTGGGTAATTTCATCAAATGAATTTCCGATACTTGATAAAATTCCTAAACCAGTAATCACAACTCTTTTTGTCATAAATGAATTACCCAACAAGTTTGCCGTACTTAGCTTCAAGAACTAACTGAAACACATCCCCAACCGTTTTAATATTCATGAAATTTGTTTCTACGATAATTCCAAACTTGTCTTCAAGATCCATTAGCATCGTTGCTGCTTGTAAAGAATCAAAATTCAAATCATCTCTAATATTGGTACTTTCTAATATCATAGACGGGTCAGAACAAACATCCGATTCTTTAGACAAATAAGCTGTAATCTCTTCCCAAATTTGCTTTTGTTCATTCATGGCTTTTTCCTTTTAAATAAGTCCTTATTTTTGCCTCTTTAAAACCTATTACCTATGGGGTCAAAAGCTTATAGGTAAAATTTTAAAAAAACTTAAAATATTTAAATATTTTCTATCCGAAAACTATTTCGGTGCACTTTAATGATGGAAAACCAAAGTCTTAACTTTTAGCAATTCAAAATATGGCTGATGGAAAAAATACATTAAATAGATTAATACCTAAAAAAGATGTTACAAAGAAGCTGCAATCGTTTCTTCTTTGCTTGTGTGAACATGCATCTTATGACAAGCACAATTTTTAGTTTTATAAACTCTCATTTTATGAAGCAGACTTAAGGTTTCATTAGCCACACCACTTAAAAGTATTTCTGGTATGGTTAGACCAAAAACAGCTAAACTTATAGATGGTTCTAATGCAACAACTGCATGCCATGTATGCTTAGGTATGTACAAAGCATCACCCGCTTCCACCCGTGCGTATAACCCTTGTGCCTTAGCAAAGGTTTCTTTTTCATTTGCCTGATCAGAAACCCGAGTGATATCAACATTACTTAAACGAGCACCCCAATCATATTTATCCGATTCACATAAATAAGGGTCGTTTTCTTTAGGTGAAAATAAAATAAATTCTTTCAGCCCTTTCACTTGGCAAAACCAATTATTACCAAAATCATCATGTAGGCCTGAAACAGTGTGTGCAGGGCCCATAAATACATATTCCCATGTCCAGCGTAAGCCTTTCCACAAATTGCGGATAGCAAAATCATTCTTGAGTTCCGGGAATTTTTGTAATATGTGCCACTGTGCTAGATATACTTGGTTCGCAGGAAAGGTCTTCAGATAATCCCAATCCAAGTAAAAATTCTCTTTAGGTTTTAAATTTTTCCATTTCTTCTCTGGGCATAACCCAGCATTTTCTCTTTCTTCAGAGCTAATTTGAGATGTAGCATTTTCCAGATTTGTTAAATAAGGCGCAATAGGCTGATAGACTGGTTTCTTTGTAACGCCTTGCTCAATTAAACCATTTTGAAATCGAGCAATTATTTCAGTGCCATCCTTATTTTTCAAATTAGCCAGATTATTAAAAGTCCAAGAATTCCACGCTGGCCAGCGTTTAACAGCGCCTTTGACAAGAATGGGCGCATTGCAGGCAGAAAACCCACCTTTTTTTTCAAGCTCTTCAATGGTAATTGTTTCAACTAATTGAAAAGAGGGCCCTTGGTACTTTGTCATAAAAATTTCTCCAAAACCTTCTTAAAGAAAATTACTTTTACAAATCACATCATAAACTCTTTTTCATAGATTCTTTTTGAATTCGAAACATCCTGAAACCTAGCACTTGCATTCATTTTTCGATGATAATACCTATGAAACATTGATAAACCATCTTCATAGGGAGTATCAAAACTATTCTGAGAATCTCTATCTTGCTCATACAAGAATTTTCGACCTTCTGCTGTCCGTTCACAAATATGGGAATCTTCTAACATTGTTTCTTCACTAGCAGCTTCTGCTGCTTCTACAATATCATGTCGTGAATAAAAAACATCCTCATGATGAAAATAATCGCAATACATAACAGATGATTCTGGCCCAGTGGGGTGAATGGTGCTAATCGTCATATACAAAGGGTAGCATTCAATCATGATATTTGGGTAATACATAATCAACAACCCCGCATATTCTGGCAATTGATTATTATAATAACCTAACAATAAATCGATCCAACGATTATATACAGGCGTAGTTTTGTGTTTCTTAAGAAATTCAGACGACTTAGGTTTAACCATTTGTGCATGGTACTCTTCTTCTTCTACCCAATCCATAGTGTTCAAATCTAAAAAAAAGTTAAACCCAGGGTGAATAAAAGGAATATGATAATTTTCACCGAAAATATCAATAAAGTGTTTCCAGTTATAATTTAAATTTTCGGAAACAGTCTTCTTGTATACCATCTTATCAATTTCCATCTCATCGATTAGATAAAAATTATTTACATCTTGGCCAAAATTCCGCTCGCCGTTAAAAAATAAGTTTTTCCAATGTTGTATGGGGGTACTTCTTAAGCTAGCATCAACCTTGTTGTTTTTGCATAAGGGTGCATTCACGCATTTCCCTGAATCATGTTCAAAGCTCCATCGATGATAGGGGCAAGTTATCAAGTGACTATTGCCAGCCCCAGATAACATTTTAGCCTGACGATGGGCACATACATTATCAAGAAGCGTATAAGAAGAATTTTTGAGCGTAAGAATTTTTGAATCATTTAATCTTTCCACAACGCGATAATCACCCTCTTTTTTTAACATATTTTTAGCCCCTAAATAATTAGGGCGATTTTTAAATAAAACCTTTTTCTCCAACTGATGAATTTCTGGGTCAAAGTAATTTTTAATAGGTATTCCCATTTGCTCAACCATATTTTATGCCATTCCAATAATGTTTTTATTACCTATAAAATTACAAATGGTGTTCGCTACTAAATCTCTCTCTCTATCAATAGTCGCTAAATGGTAAGAATCCTTCAAAATCAAAGCCTCAAATCGTTGACTTTTGACTCGCTTTTTAATATCCTCAACACTTCTAACGCTTGAAACATCATCTTCTAATGGGTGAATTGCACAAATTTCCGATGTAATTTTATGCATATTTTCTTTGACATAAAAATTTAGTTTTCGCATTTCCCAAATACTTTTGAAGGGTACTTTTGCATAATGAGTTTTTGAAGTATCGCTCATTTTTTTCTTAATAAAATTTCTTAGCTTTTCATCTTTAATTCCATAAGGGTCACTCTCACTCAGATTATAAAAATGATAAAAAGGTGTAAATGGTGCCAACCAAATCAATTTGGTTATAAATGGCAAACCCCAACCATCAAAGTTTAGCGTGGTAGAAATGGGGCAAATTGCATGCACTTCATCGCCATACTTGATACCAACGGCAAGCGCTAATACTGCACCTAGACACAAACCAGAAACCGAAACTGTTTCATACTCTCGCTTCAGTTTTTCAAATTCCGTATAGGCCACTTCCGCATACTCCTGCCATTTAATTTTTTTAAGATCTAAATAATGGGTACAATGCCCTGGCAAAAGTGGCACCTCAACATGAAAGCCCTGCAACATTAATTTGCGTTTTAAATAATACATCTCTTCTGGCCCACCCCCTAAACCATGCAAAAGCAAAACCGCATGTTTTGATTTCTGTTTCGTTGATGGTGCCACTGAATCGCTTCTATTGATATTTTCTGTACAAGTCATCATTTCCATGATAGCCCTCCCATCAGCTCTATTAAAAATAGATTTGCTGTATAATTTCTTGCTTATGTCTCCCTAATACCCAGACAAAGAGAGCCCTTATAGGCAGTTTTTTATAAATTTTTAAAAATGATGAACTCAATATAAATTTCTGCCAAAGAATACATTCGTAATATATTGTAAAATAATAACTTAAGAAGATTTTTATTTTTTACCTAATATTTTTTATTTATAAGGATTTCTTCTTTATTTTTTTAAAATATTTACTGATATGAAAACATTTATATTTTAAATCAATCTCACTTGATTTAAGAACCCACTTAATTTTCTCTAAAAACCAAGCTCAATAGAATTAGAATGCTGATAATAAACAAAAGTTTCCACTAATTCGCTGCCAATGAATTTTTTATATGTTTTTAATTGCTACCCCAATTTTTGTTCTGAAATTTTGCTCCTTGTGGATATTATGTTCACCCGAATTTTAAAGAAATCATTATAAATTTTGACAATTTCATTCATTTAGCGTTGAAGGAACTATGGAAGCAGAATTCTGGTTAAAAAAATGGGAAAAAAATGAAATAGGATTTCACATGAGTGAAGCGAATCCATTGCTGATAAAATATCTCGATAAATTAAAACTAGAAAAATCTAGTCGAGTTTTTATACCGCTATGCGGCAAAACATTGGATATAGCTTGGTTGGTCTCAAAAGGGTTTTCTGTCGTTGGTGCTGAGTTAAGTACGCAAGCAATTAAACAATTATTTAGTGAGTTAGGTTTAACACCACAAATAAGTCAAGTTGCTAAACTGCAACTCTATCAAGCAAAAAATTTGAATATTTTTGTGGGTGATATTTTTGATCTTACGGCAGAAATGCTTGGGTCTGTCGCTGCCATTTATGATCGCGCGGCCTTAGTTGCATTGCCGGAATCTATGCGCATCTCTTATGCTTCTCATCTAAGACAAATTACCCACTCAGCTCCTCAATTGCTAATTACCTTTACCTACGATCAAACTTTAAAAAATGGCCCGCCTTTTTCCATTTCTCAAGCCGAAATCGAACAACATTATTCAACCTACTATCAAATTGAACAATTAGAAACCATCAAAGTGCAAGGCGGTTTGAAAGGCAATGTGGAGGCAAACGAAGTTGTTTGGTTTTTAAATAAAAAATCATAAAATTAAACAAAAAAAAGGGTATCTACTCAGTGTATTTTTATTTTCTTACAATTGGCGCAGTAGAGACGGGTTTCAAAAAAGGAAAACAAAAATGAAGAAGTTTAAATTATTTATGCTACTATTATTGGCTATATTTTCTTTGAATTGCACTCAAAATCGTACAGCTAAACCTAGGCAATTACAACCTAATTTACCTATTATCGGTCTTCTTGCCTACGAAGGAGTTCTAACGACTGAGTTAACGGCTCCATTAGATGTTTTTACTAAACTTAGTGAGGATGGCAAAAAATTATTTAATGTGATTATTATAACAGAAAAAAAAGCCCCTATCATTAGCGAGGAAGGGTTAACGATTATCTCTGATTTTACTTATGAGAACTGCCCGAAACTTGATGTATTATTTGTGCCAAGTTCCTACGATGTGTCAACTGAAGTCAATAACACCAAAACAATTAACTTCATTGTGTCGCAAAACAAAAACGCAAAACACATTGTGAGTAATTGTGCTGGGGCTCAATTGATCGGCAAATCTGGCATAGCCGATGGTAAAAAAATAGTCACATGGATAGGTGGCGGCATTGACCTACAAAAAAATTACCCCAAATTAATTGTGCAAGACGATTCAAAAATTATTTTTGTGGAGGACGGCAAGTTTTCTTCTTCAAATGGCAATTTAGCAACTTATATTTCAGCGCTGGAATTACTAGAAAAGCTATCCAATAAAGAACATAGAAAATATGTGGAATCTTATTTATACCTAGACCAGCTTAAAAACTGGAAGCCTTAAATTTTTCGGTATATTAATTTAAACTAAACGCTTAAAGGTATAATAAATGAGAAAATTTATTGCATGTTTACTTTGGGGTCCCCTATTTTTAATCATTTCGTTTATCACAACTTTATTGGTTGCAATTGTAAGCGCAAAAATATTTCCGGAAGCTATAGAAAAATTCAATACCGAAAAACCCAATTCTAATTTACTCGAGTTTTATAATTATTTTATTGGCTCAACCCCAACAATGCTTTTGTATGTATTGGTGTATTGCTCACCACTTTTAGCAATCGCCCTTTGCATAAAAGGCAAACTACCTTTTTCTAAACCCAAAAAGACGGCCTCAAACTAACCCTTTTTGAAGCAACACCAACTTTTAGGAAATATGCAGCCTAAAGCGCACTATATTTTCTCCACTCTGTCTACTATGTCCACTTTGGTTACTATGTCCACAAAAAAAAACAAAAAAACTCTGGCCCATATAATGTTAAGCAAAATAGCCATTTCATTTGCATTTGAACCCACAAATATCCCCCCTCCTTAATTTGATAAAAATTGTGTTTTTAAATTTTGTTTGACAAATAATTTTGTCTTGTTTATAATACATTTCGACATTAAACCTTTTACTGAGCACTACTAAACCCATGCGTTGCATAATTAAACATCAGTTTAATCAGCATCAAAATTTCATTGCGCAAGAAATCCGCAATGAGTGCATGGCGCAATAGTCAGGTCCAGCTCAGTCAAATTCCCAAAAAAACTAAAACACTAAAGAACGAAACTGAGCGAGCCCGGCTGCAGTTGTTTTCCGTATGCTTAATCGGTTTTTAGTTCAATTTGAACTAAAAGCTGAATATTGCATATTGCGTTACCTCTGCTTTATTATGCGCAAATTAGAAGTTTCGTGTTGGTTAAAATAGGTCTAGCGGTTTAGCGCAGCTAAATCATTTGACATTTTACCCTGTAGTTTAATTGGTAGAACAACAGGTTTTGAGCCTGTTTGCCTAGGTTCGAGCCCTGGCGGGGTAATTGCTCTTTGACAATTTGAAGTATATTATTTAAAGCTGAAATTATGCTGGTAAAAAAAATCGGCATAAACACAGATAATGAATAAATCTAAGTTTCATTGCTTATTATTTTTCAAATTATCTGATTCAGCTTACTTTTTGTCGGAGTAGTTTAGTGGCAAAACTGCGGGTTTTCAGTCCGTCATCGAGAGTCCGATTCTCTCCTCCGATATTTTTTTAATAATTATTCACGATTTCCCAATTTATTAAATCAATTTAAAAATTTTGGCCAGTTGCTCAGTGGTAGAGCGTTCGCCTGTTAAGCGAAAGGTCGTAGGTTCGAACCCTACCTGGCCAGTTATATTGCCAAGAGTGTGTTAGGCTCATGATGTGTCTTGGTAACACTTTTCTGCGAACCGCAATTGATAACATGCGTAGAGACGGGTTTGAAACCCGTCTCTACTACTCTCACATCAACAACCCCAAAAACTAGAGTTCTTACAAAAAACACACCTTTATAAAAGTTCACTAAACCACATCATAGGGCGAATGCCCCCATTGCCAAATTTGGCAAAAAAACTGGGAGTAGTTCAATTGGTTAGAACACTGGCATGTGAAGCCGGCGATGAGGATTCAAATTCCTCCTCCCTGACCATTTAAAAGTAGTTGGCGACATCAAAACATAAAAAAACTGAAATACAAAGTTATATTTTAAGTACTCGATATTATGAAATCAAATAAATCGTCACGAAATAACTTCTTATAGATTTAAATTTATTAGAAGCAAGCATGAAGCACGCATCTCTACTACACGCCATAAATCAAAGGGCCTATGCGACTAATCCAATGCATCCATTTTTTACAGCAATGCATTTTTTTTATTTGGCATGATTTCTGTTTTAGCTAAATCTGGTTCAAGCCTTGTTTTAAAATTAACGATTGGTTTCCATAAAAGAATTCACCAGAAATTTCTTGGGGTAATTCTATCGTGCCCTTTGCCTGACCGCCACTAAACTTTAGGTTTAATTTGATTTCACCTTGCGGATGTGGCATCACGCAATCTATAAAAGACAAATTACCTGGTTGTGGGCGTATTTTTACTTTGGTAAACCCAAAATTAGCTGGTCTAATACCCGCAAAGCTTGCATAATAATGATACAAGGGGTGCGAGCCCCATGCATGGCAATCGGATCTTGTAGGCTCAGGGTGTTCAAGAGGAGTTTTAAGCCCTATCTCTTGCATATTCTTCCAAAAGTTCATTTTTTCTTCGATCAAATGGCCATTGTTGGTTTTTACAAAAGCCTCAAAAAGATAATGCGAAAAATATACTGTAGCTCGACATAAATCAGAATCTTTTATTAAAGCTTGAATACATTTTTCTTTTTCAGCACCTTCTAATACATCTGCAAGAATTGCCAAGCTTTGGGCATGTTCTGAATAGGAAGTTTTATTGGGGTTATCGGCAAATAATGACCGTGAAGAATCCCAAAATAAATTTTTTATCGACTTCGAAACTTCTTTAGCTTCTTCTTGGTTTCTTTTGGCTAAAATCGCATCCCCATATTCGCTTTCAAGCTCCGCACCACATTGCAAAGCTAATACATAAAAGAGGTTAATAATCGAAGAAGGCGCTGTTTCTAAATCAGGGTGCATTCCTTGTTGCCAGTTTGGCGCCCAATCTAAAAAAGACCAGCCTGGTAAGTTTTCTAGTAAACCTTGCTGATTTCGATATATTCGCATATTTTCCATCATGCAACGCATGCCTACTAACCTAGCTTGCACCCATCTTTTATCATTGCGCCAAAGTGCAAAATCTTTTAATAATAGCGGCCAAATCAAAGAAAATGTCAAACTTAATTGTTGTTCATGACTGGGGTATCTTTCCATAACATAGCCTGTTGAATACCTCGACCAATCAAACAATTCAACACATCTTTTGACCAACCGATCATCTTTGCTCATTACATGATTTACTAACATTTCAATGCGCGTGTCACCTACATACATGAGTTGTTCATAATAAGGGCAATCCATATAACTTTCATGGGAACAAGACTGCATACCTCTAACCATCAAAGGAACCAATTCATCTAACTTTTTGTCTGAACAAGAAAATTTACCTTCATTTTCATAAGGGTAACGACTTTCAATAACAGAAAACTCGTTAATCGTCAAAGGCATATTTTTGGTTTCTATTGAAATTAAGACATAGCGACCCGCACGCCACCATAAAGGCTTATAAGTAGCCGTTAGTCCATTTTGCTTAATAGTATCGCCAAAACCATAAAAGATTTTGTTGTTAATTTCATTACGGTTTTCTTTGTTTTTTATTTTGCCATTTTCAATATACAGAGATTCTGCCCACAAAATTTTTATAACGGCATCTTTACCACCACTTAATGTAATCTGCGGGAAACCACAATAGTAATTCTCCAAATCAATAAGCCATTTCTGAGAATGGTTTTCTTTTACCATAAGAGATTGTTTATTTTGAACTAAATTTTTCCATTGCATCACAGCAAAATTATCGTCAGAGACTTCCGTAACTTTGTTAATATCTGATGCCAAGCCTCTTAATTTACCAATGGCGCGTGGCTGATACATCAATTCAGGCAAAGAGGTCGGGTAAAGCTTCCACTTATTTCGAATCAAACCCGTCGAATGATCTTTTAATGGGTTCATCAAAATCTTTGGTGTTACCCAAACTTTTGGTTTTGCCAACGCTTCACCATCCATCACAAACTGATGCCCAACAGCATAATAATGAGTCTTTCTAAGCGGGTTTGGCTCAAAAGACCACCCTTCCCATTTAGCAACTTCCCATTTGCCGATACTGGTATTTAAAATATCTGCAAATGCACCTTCCGCGGCAAATATAAAACCACCATGACCAATGGTGTGTTGTGCCTCTGGTGCTTCTTCGTGTAACCAGTTACATACGGCAAAAAATTCATGATGCCCTTTTTTTAAAACTATTTCAAAAGAAGAAAATGACCAATGATATTCATCACAACGATGAGGGCCACGAGAAATCAAATTTTGATCTAAAAACAACTCATACCGATTGTCAGCGCTTACATGAATTAGAATTTTTTCGTCTGAATCAAGTTGAAACTGGTTACGAAACAAAACAACATTACTTTGCCCCCTTTCCAAACATTCAGGGTGCCATACCCAACCTGCTTTTTGAATTTCATAATGTCTTTTAATATTGCTATCAGGGTATTTCTTACTTGGCTCTATAAATATCTGCTTAACTTGCTCCATCGGATCTTCCTTTGTTATTACAATATTTTGCTTTTAAAATAAAGGCGTATTATACAGTCCATTAAAAGTCCAAAACCTAAATCTCGATTGAAATCAATTAATATATGGGAATGACCAAATAATGAATTAGTGTTTTTGAGAGCATTTTTGTTAAAAACCAAGTCTCAATAATGCTAAATTTAGAAGGAATTCGAGGAAAACGAATAAAATCTACTAAATTTTATTTTTTTGTTAAAATACAATTAATGAACATCATTTTTCATTTATTTGTATGGCTTACGCTTAACTATATTTATTAAGTATCGCAATGGCAACCTCAATTTTTGAATTATTTAAAATAGGTATTGGTCCTTCTAGCTCACATACCGTTGGCCCTATGAAAGCTGCCCATTCTTTTGCAGAAGGGCTATATTGTCAAAAGAACTTTAATACCGTAACTCGTATCAAGGCTGATCTTTTTGGCTCATTGGGAGCAACTGGCATTGGGCATGGTAGTGATAAAGCTGTAATGCTAGGCTTAGAAGGAAGTTTGCCAAATGAAGTTGACCCTAATACAATTTCCGAAAGACTACAAACTATTAGATCAACAAAAAAACTGAATATATTTCAAAATAAAACTATTGCATTTGATGAACCCAAAGATTTGATTTTTCATCGCGAAGAATCACTACCGTATCACCCAAATGGGATGCGATTTACAGCCTATGATCTAAACGGCGTTGAGATCAGAAGTAAAATTTATTATAGCGTGGGTGGTGGTTTTGTGCTAAATGACGATCAAGTTAATAATCAAGGCGACCCATTAAAACCTGATACAAGAGTTTTAAAGTATCCGTTTCGAACCATGAAAGAGCTTTTAGAAATTTGCAAAGAGAATCAATTGTCAATTAGCCAAGTGATGCTTGCAAATGAAACCTCTTGGCATACAGAAGAACAAACCAGATCTAGCCTTTTACATATATGGCATGTAATGAAAGCTTGTGTTGAAAAAGGCATCAAAGAAGAAGGTTTTTTGCCTGGCGGTTTAAATGTAAAAAGAAGGTCGAATAAGCTTTACAAGCAATTGTGTTCAAGACCTGAAGCAAGCTTAAAAGACCCTTTGACGATTTTAGATTGGGTTAACCTATACGCTTTAGCCGTAAACGAAGAAAACGCCTCTGGAGGTCGTGTAGTAACGGCCCCGACAAACGGGGCAGCGGGTATCATACCCGCCGTATTACATTATTATATGAACTTCATCAGTAACTCTACTGAAGAAAAAGCTGTTAATTTTTTACTAACAGCGGGCGCCATAGCAATTATATTCAAAGAGAATGCTTCTATTTCAGGTGCAGATGTCGGCTGTCAAGGTGAAGTTGGCGTCGCGTGTTCAATGGCAGCTGGAGCTTTAACGGAAGTTTTAGGTGGCACACCAAATCAAGTTGAAAATGCAGCTGAAATTGGCATGGAGCATAATCTAGGGTTAACTTGTGACCCAATTGGTGGTTTAGTTCAAATCCCTTGTATTGAAAGAAATGCAATGGGGTCAGTTAAAGCAATCAATGCCTCAAGAATCGCACTACGAGGTGATGGTAACCATTTTGTTTCACTAGATATGGTAGTTAAAACCATGCGAGAAACAGGTGCTGATATGCAAACAAAATATAAAGAAACATCTCGAGGCGGCCTAGCTGTCAATGTTATTGAGTGTTAAAGGTCAAATAACCGTCCTGCTCTTTTCCCCAAAAACATTCACAATATCTCTTTTTGTCAATTAAACCCCCAATTTTTAAGCATTTTGCCCATTTTACAAGGGTATTTGAGCTCTTTTTGCCCTTTTTAAGAATTGATTTCGCCTATACTTTCTGTAAAATTTCGACTTTTCTGAATGACACTTCAACTAAGGTAAATTTTATGCTAGATATGAATGATATTACAAAAGGGTTAACAATTGTTTACAATGGCGATGTCTGTGAGGTACTTGATTTCCTACATGCTAGAACCGGAATGAAAAAACCAACCGTTTGGACAAAACTTAAAAACTACAGAACAGGTCAAGTTTTGGAAAATCAATTTAAGTCAAACGACAAAATCGAACCTGCTTACCTTGAAAAAAAGAACATGACTTTTTCTTACAAAGACAAAAACAACTTGGTATTTATGGATCCTGTTTCTTTTGAAGAAGTGTATGTATCCCCAGAGAAATTTGGCAAAAGCGTTGAATTGCTTTTAGAAGGTACGGAATGTATTTTTAAATTTCATGAAGGTGAAATTTTATCTGCTTCAATGCCAGACTCAGTTATTTTAACAGTAACTGACGCACCACCTTATGCACGCGGCAATACCGTTTCTAGCGATATGCACGAAGTAACCGTAGAAACTGGTGCAAGAGTGAAAGCCCCACCATTTATCAAAAATGGCGAAAAAATTAAAATTAAAGTTGAAACATTTATTTATATGGACCGCGTTAAAGAATAATTTTATTGTCCAAAAGTACTTTTAAAAGCGCACGGATGTGCGCTTTTTTTTGGCTTAAATTTATTCTTTGCTTTTAGTATCTATCGTAATCGTCACAGGACCATCATTTAAAAGCTCAACCTTCATATCAGCACCAAAAATACCAGATTCTACTTTGATACCTGAAACTGAACCTAAATAACTAATAAACTGATCGACCATTGGCTTAGCAAACTCTGGTTTGCCTGATCTTAAAAAAGAAGGGCGATTCCCTTTTTTAGTGCTCGCGAAAAGAGTAAATTGACTGATAACTAACAAACCCCCATTTATATCTTTTACCGATAAATTCATGGCATCATTGGCGTCGCGAAAAATTCGAAGACCATTAATTTTATTTGCAAGCCATTGAAGATCTTCCGTTGTGTCGGTTTCTTCAATTCCTAACAATATACAAAGCCCTATACCAATGTTACCCACCACCGTATTATCAACAGTAACAGATGCCCTAGAAACTCGCTGTATCACAGCACGCATTTGAAAAGACCTTATAAAATAATTGGTTTGCTATGTTCTAGCCCGAGAAGTTTTGATATATTTTAGATTGTTATCGTAGGGGGTTTTAAGGGAATACCGGAGGTCGGACTTGAACCGACACATTCTTGCGAATATGAGATTTTGAATCTCACGCGTCTACCATTTCGCCACTCCGGCATTTTCGAACAAAAATGAGGCAGGGAGTATATAAAACTTGAATTGTTTGTCAAATCTTATTCCGAATTTATAAAGCTTCTATAGCATTTACAATTCTACTTATACCTTTGCCGTCAATTATCTGTTTTGCCCTTTCGGAAAGCTTCTTTCTACTAGAAAAATCCGCATAAAGCTCTTGAATTTTGCAATTAATATTTTCTTCTGAAATCTCATCCCAATGCCCCATGTACAAGATACCGCCTTGTTTATTAAGGAAATCTAGCATTTCAATTTGCACATTGGATGTAGAAACAATCAATAAAGGAATGCCAAGATACATAAGTTCAAAAGAAGTTACCCCGCCTTTACAAATAGCAAAACCAAAAGAATTATATTGGTGTTCCACTTTACTAGCATTTCGATTGATTTCAATATCGTCCGATATCCCTAAAATCCTTTTTTCAGTAAACCCAATTCTTTGGTTACAAGTTCCTAATAAAACAGTAAATTTACAATTTTTGACGGATGAATACAACAAACTCATCATGGCTACAGTCAATTCTTTGTTGTCTGAACCTCCCATCGTCAACAAAACCTTTTTGGGGTCTTCCTCTAATTTTGCTTTTTGTAAATTAAGAATTTCTTTTTTTATAAAATGATATTCCAAACCACATAGGGACTTTTTTATATTGTTATTTTGGGGTGCTTTAAGCAAAAAGGAAGATACGAACAAATCAATAGGAGTATGAATTGGCTCGACTTCATCAGAAAGTAACACTAACTTGTGAGGGTGTAATAACCCATAATATTCATTTAGATTTTTGTATTCCGTTAGAATTAAAATGGTCGCTTCATTTACTAGGTTTTTTAAAATTTTTAACTCATCTTCAAAAGAAGTTTCGAGTGGGATAACAGCTATTTCTAAAAATTGATTCTTAAAATACTTACGACCAAATGGCTCATTCGTAACAATAGTAACCAGTAAGTTTCTGGATAGCATTTCCTCGGCCAAGCAAAAAGCTCGAGAAACCATTCCTAAGCCCTCTTCATTGGTTGCTTCTGCTTTAATTACATAATTAACTCTTGTCATACTTTAATTTTTTTTGCATTCCCAGAAAGTTTTTACTCAGACCTTAAATTATAATCAGTTTTTTATTTGTTTTCAATGATATATCTATTAGTAATCTCAAATTCTTCTGGAATAAGTCTTGTATAGCGATGGGTATTCTTATGCAAGTACAAGGCTTTTTCAAACCATTCACGAGCCTTTTCCTGATTCTCTGATTTTTGATAAAACATAGCTAATTTATAACAATAGTAAGCCTTGCTTGGGTAAAGTTTTTGAGCCTTTTGGCGAATGTCTTCTATTTCTTTTAAGCTACCACTCATTTTTTCTAACAAATCAGCCTTAAAATCATAAAGATTTGCTTTGTTTGGTGCAATTTTTATACAAATATCGATCTCTTCTAAGGCCTTATTATACCAATGACCCGCGATATTATTGGTGTTTCGTGCAAAATACTTTTGCCCCATCGACTCATAGAGTTTTGCTTTTTCCAAAGGGAAAAATAATTGTTCAGGAAATCTCACCTGCCCGGTTTCTAAAATTCCTTCCATGATTTCAATTTTGCCATCTTGCTTTTTCTTTTCATCATCAATGGATGCTTGTTGAAATAAATGATGGAATCTAGCTATTGTTAAACTTGGCATAGCAATTTTTTCAAATAGAACAAAAGCACCAGCAAAAGATAGAATTGCAAAAATGATAGTGACTATGCGGTTAGGAAATAAAATTGTGATACTAGACTCTTTATATGGTCCCCCAAAAACCATCACTAAAACAATAAAAGTTACCACAAAGGAAATATATTCACCAACCATATCACCCGCAATCATTAAAACAAAAAAGAGAACTAGCAATAGACTGATTAATTTCTTTATTTCAAACAATTTAATTTGATTATGCGAAACTCTAAGAATCTCTCGTTTATTAAAAAAAACAAAAAACAAAACAATTAAAATTAGCAAAATGGCACCTGTCGACATGTTACTAAACTCTTGAAAATTCGGCCAATTTTCTAGACTTGAAAAGGCGCATATCAAATCTGTAAAGCATACTACCAAGCAAGAACCAAGCAAAATCATTTGTAGATTTAACCTTTTCTCAAAATCTAATACTTTAAAGACATTCTTGTTTTTCAAAAATCGCAAAACCAAAATCAGAAAGAGTAACAATAAAGTTACGAGAGTGAATAATGATAAACCGGTTGTTACATTTGAGATGGCTGGGTTGATTAGCATAAAAATTGAAAATACGGCAAAAAACAGAACTAAATAAACACGGTAAGGCATGGGTTCATCTAATACTTGATGCTCTTCAGGTGCCGCAGATTCTTTTTTGATAAAAGCCAAAAAGATAAACCACAGAAAAAGGCAAAAAAGCAACAAACCTAATAGACCTTGTTCGACCAGCAAGGTAACAAAATAATTGTGTGGTTTTTGTACTTCTTCAGCTAATGGCAATTTGTATTTTAAATAGTATTGACTAAAGCCGCCAGCGCCAAGGCCAAAAAAATAGGCGGCTTCTTCTTTAAACATTGCCCACCCTGCTTGCCAATAATTAAGCCTTACTTTCATAGATAATATATTTTGAAATAAAACGGGGGCAATAAGCAATACTAAGCCCAAACCAATCGTGAACCATTTATATAATGCAATATCTACAATTTGTTTTTTACAAATGATTATGAAGAACCCAAAATAAATAAAAACTGTTAAAACAAGTGCAAAAATTGTGCCTTTTGAACCTGTGCAGTAAATACAAATACACCCAAATATGGCTAATAATACAAACAAAAAAGCTAAACCTTTAGAGAATTTTCTCTCTACAGTGTTTAAATAAAACCCAACTAATGCAAAAAAGAACAAGCCCAGATAAGCTGCTAAGGCGTTCGGGTAAATAAACCAGCCCGTTGCATGCCTTGCATTTATCCTCTCTTGAAATTGTATGGCTGTGGCACCTGTGTTTAAACTTTTTATTTCCTCCGAGCCATATAACATGATTTGTTTTTGTAAATCTTCAACTGAAATTGAATTTTGGCTAATTCCTAAAATAATTTGTAAAATACCACTAAAAATAACAGCACTCAAAAACAATAACGCGATTTTTTTGGTACGGCAAACTTGTGATATATTAAAAACAAAAAGCATCAGCAATGAAATGCCATTAATAAATTGGCGGCCTTCTTCACTTTTTTCAGAATTAAAATAATGAATGAAGGCAAAAAAACAAAAAGCATAAAAAAACAAAAAAGCAGATCGAAAAGGTATAATAATTTGACCTTCCATCACACATAAAGCTAAACCTAGCAAGGTATTCACTAAAACTAATAGCAAAAAAACTGATTCACTTAAATCAGGCTGAAAATGATTGTTTATACAAGGTAGTAATAAAAACAAAAAAAATGTAAAAAATAAATGAATTTGAAAAATTAGGTTAGGTTTTTTAGCACTTTCCAATGATTAGCTCCCTTTTCATTACTTTTATTTGTTTCGACTGGCATTTTCAAGAATAATAATAATTAAAAACACCAAGATAACTTGCAGAAACACTAAACTAGCACCGAAAGTATTCAGCTTAAAAAGCAACAATGATGAAATCCCAGTACTAATACACACTAGATAAATAAAAAGCACTGCCTGTTGACGGCTTAAACCAAGTTTTACCAAGCGATGACTAAAATGATTGGTATCACCTATAAATATAGAATTACCTAATTTTAGGCGAATCCAAATAACCGATAAAGTGTCAAAAATCGGCACCGATAAAATAATGATCGGCATAAAAATCGACAATACATTTGCATTTATTTCAAAACTTCTATAAAAAGTAGGCAAAATAGTGATGACTGAAAGAAAATAGCCAATTAGTAATGAGCCAGAATCTCCTAAAAATATTTTAGCCGGGTGATAATTATAAACCCAAAAACCAGAAACAGCCCCTAAAAACAAAACAATAAAAGCACAAATAAAAATTTCACCCGACTGAAAACAAATTAACATTAAAACCCCTGCCACTATTATGGCAACACCTGAGCTTAATCCATCCATATTATCTAATAAATTAAAGGCATTCGTTATACCTACAATCCATAGTGTCGTGACTATCCAATTCAAAAAAGAAGGCGGAATGGCCTGAGGAACTACCGTATCTGATAGCAATGTCGATAAGCCCGTAATATAAGTACCTGAAAATATAACGATGCCCGAAGACACACAGCCTGCAAGGAGTTTTACTTTAGGCCCCAAACCTTTAAAGTCATCAATAATTCCCGTAATAAAAATAACTAACCCACCCAATAAAATACCAATTAGTTGAGTATTCACCTTGCTACTTTGCAAACCTTTGAGGTGGATTTGTACAATTTTAGGTAACTGCGGAATCTCAAATTGATTTATGAATACCCAAGCTAATAAAAGTAAGCTGTAAATGGTAAGAAACACGGCTACCCCACCACCGTATGGTATAGGCTGCTGGTGTATTTTTCTCTCACCTGGTAAATCAACAAAACCAAGGCGCGGTGCAAAATAGATCAAAAGGGATGTAAGAGATAATGCCAAAATAAATGCGGCGGCAAATAAAAGCAAAAATATTTCCATCTCTTGAGCCTTTTCGATCATTTTTTAGAGCATTCTAGTCAAAAATGTCACTTTGTAACTTTTAAAAAAACTGGGAACCTGTAATTGAGTGAGTTTCCGACAAAAAAGGCTATGAAATGCTTGTTACTTATCGTAGGTATTATAGAATATCGACCTTTTTAATGTATTACAGGGTTCTTAACATTATATATGATCGTAGGGATCGGAATTGACATAGTGGAAATTGATCGCATTAAAAATAGCGTAGAAAAATACGGCGATCATTTTTTGAATAAAGTATTTACAGAAAAAGAGAAGTTATACTGTTGCAGTAAAAAAGTACCCTATTCCTCTTTGGCAGGCAGATTTGCTGCAAAGGAAGCTGCTTTTAAAGCACTTGGGACGGGTCTATCGAATGGCATTGGTTGGCAGATGGTTGAAATTCTAAACGATGCCCTAGGTAAACCAACTTTGCATTTATATGGCAAAGCTAAACAGTTAACGGATGATTTAAATGCATCACAATTTCATGTAAGCATAAGCCATTGCAAAAGTAATGCTGTGGCACAAGTTATATTAGAAGTAATCTAGGAGAAAAAAAGAAATGGAAACAAATTCAAGAATGGCAACGGTCATTAGAAATAATGCTAAGTGGCCAGTAGTAATAACTTCAATTGTAATGGCAGTCACACTCGGCTCAGTAGGTATTAGCGAAATCGTAAGTGGGAACAAATCTAATGATACCTATTTAAAAAATTGGAAAACTAAAATTACCGCTAAAGATATGCAAGAAATTTACAGCCAAGAATCATACCTTTTAAATTACGGCGATCAGTTTAAACAATATATTAGCCAAATTGCATTCAACACAGCTTTGCAAATTAAAGATGCTGACAGGAGAGGCTTGACTACTTCAGATGAAGAAGTAAAAAACAAAATTTTATCTGATAAAAACTTCGCAGGTGAAAATGGGAAATTTGACCCCCAAAAATATGACAACAACCTAGCGAATATGTACAAAAATGCTAAAAACGCAAATGATCGAAGAGTAATTTACGAGAAAAAAGTGCGTAATGAAATTTTAAAAGAAAAACTAAAAGATACTATTACCAAATCTATTACCCCAACCGAACAAGATATCAAAAACGATTTTCATAATAAGTTTGATACTGTTGAATATGATTATTTATCGGTTGATGTTGATTTAAAAACAACTCCAGAACCAACTCAAGAAGAAATTCAAAAATACTATGATGAAAATAAGAAAGACCCAGAGTTTCAAACAGAAAAAATGGTCAAAATTAAGTATGTGTTCTTCCCCTACACTGCATTTAAAATAGACCCTATTAAAGATGAAGAACTTCAAGCATATTACGAACAAAACAAAGGCAAATATATTGAAAAAGAACCAGAAGGCACACCTACAAGCGCCCCAAGAGAGACCAAATATAAGCCATTTGATTCAGTAAAAAAAGAAATTGAAAGCAATATTAAAACAGAAAAGTTAAAGCAAAAAGCTTTAGACGAAACAGAAGCTATTCATACTTCAATGAGTTCCGTCAAAACTGACAAAGATTTAATTGACATAAAAAAAGCCTTTGAAACTCTTAAACCAGCCAATGGAACTTATGGCGAAAGTGACTACTTTGATCAATCCAGTGGTGCAGAAGAATTAAATAAAAAATTAGGTGATATTAAAGACTTAAGAATTCATGTTCACGGCAACCTTGACAAATCATCTTTAAAAAGAATTAATCTTGATAAAGGTATTGTCTTTTACACTACAGATAAAGCTGATGTAAAAGAACCCACTTTAAAGACTTTAGAAGAATGCAAAAGTATCATTATTCCTATCCTAAAAGAAGAAAAATCATGGGAAATTGCAGGTGATAAAGCTAAAGCCCTAGCTAAAACGGCCGAAACGGATGGCTGGGAAAAAACCACTACGGCACTAAAATTAACACCTTTAAACCATAAAGTGGTTATCAATCAAGCTGTCGCAAAACATAAAGGCATTGTTACTGCGCTGTTAGAGAAAAAAACAGCAACAGGTAAAATTTTAGTTGAACACTCAAATGAGAGCATTGGCGAAAAATGCTATTATGTAGTATTTTATAAAAATAGAACTCCTGCTTCAGAAGAACAATATAACAAACAAAAGAACGATATTCGCGTTGAACTTGACGCTTCCCTTAAATCAGAAGCTTGGAGCAATTACATTCAAAATATTGCGAAAGAAGCCGGCTTAGTTGATGAGTCAGAAGAAAAAGAAAATAAGAAAAAATAAGCTGTAAATGATTTGCTTCGCAAGAAATTAGCTTGCGAAGCAATTTATTTTTTCACTTACCTCAAGATAAACTTAAATGAACGGTTGTTTTATAATTCAAAATGAATATTAACTCCTATCAAAAATTTATTGAAGCCGTAAAGAATACTCGCATTTTAAGGGCCAGAAAAAACTTCCTTTTTACTTTTGGCAACACGCGACTTCCTTATGTATTAGTTGCAAATTCTTTAATCAATTCTGGTAATTGTGTGATTAGAAAAGGTGAAGTAGTTGTTGATAAACCTCAAATCATTATCTCAAATGATAGCGCTATCTTTGAAGGGTTTGATATCGACCAAAGTTTAATCGATTTAGATCAAGTAAAATTCGCACTCATGTCACGAGGTTTTTCTTTCCCTCAAATGAATTATAAAAATTCAACACAAAATCTAGAAGTGGTTAGCGACAAACTTGAAACCGTAATCGAAAGACAAATGAACGAGTTTGAAGACGCAAATGATTCGCGTGTAGGTTTAATAGCTTGCCAAGAAGAAACCTGGAATCTATCGCTTTTACATTATGTTTTAACGCAAGTAATACGATCTTCGACTTCAAATATGCAAGAATATCTAGAACGATATCCATTAGGTTAATATGTTACAAAAACTAATCGGCCAAAAAATTGTAATTGATACGCCACATTCAGTACAATATATTGGCAAATTAATTGAATTTGATGCCGAGTATGTCGTTTTAGAAGATGTAGATGTTCACGACTCCAACCACACTAAAACCAACAAAGAACAATATCTAATTGAGGCCGCCAGAGGTGTAGTTCATAACAATCGAAAATCGGTCTATGTAAAACAATCAACCATTATTAGTCTTTCTAGACTAGAGGATATTTTGGTGTTTTGATATGAACATCGGCATTCTAGGCGGGGCCTTCGACCCGATTCATAATGGTCATTTAGCCTTATGCAAAGTAGCCTTCGAAAACTTGCCCATTCAAAAAATTTTTCTTATACCAAGTTATAACCACCCCTTTAAAGGCACACAAAGCTTTTTTAATTTTGAACAAAAATGCGAGCTGATTAACTTAGGCATTACGGAATATTTTCAAAATCCCAATAAAATTGAACTCTTGACTATCGAAAAAGAAAACCCTCAAGAAAATTTTACTTATCAAACTTTGGAAAAATTAAAAATTCAACACCCAAACACCAACTTTTATTTCTTTATTGGCACAGACAATTTAAGCGCCTTGCATCTCTGGAAGCATATTGAAAAAGTATTTCAAAGTGCAACCGTAGTTTGCTTTTATCGCAAGGGGTTTGATCTTGACCCTTTACTAGAGAATATAAAAGATAAAGTCAGCCAGGATATATTGCTCAAATTAAAAAACCACAGCCTACCAATTGAACTTCCAAATGTATCTTCAACCATAATTAGACAGAATTTAACCCAAAAAAAATCAATTCTAGGCATGACTCCAAATTCAGTTATAAATAAGATAAACCAAATTTTGGATAAAAATTAAAGCCCAACTAATTGCTAATTTGACCTTTTCGCTTCCGTCAACAACTCTAAAATAACTTGTGCGTATATTCTGTGACCAAAATCGTTTGGGTGATTAACTCCATTGCCCGTTAAATCATGAAAACTTTTTCGTTTAAGCAATTCAACCCAAATGGAAGTCATGTCTGCCAAAACAACCCCATCTCCACAAATAGAAGCGAGGGCATCGCGATAAGCAGGAAAACGCTCTAATTTCGGGTTATGCCATTCTGCATTTGGCAACATTGGGGATACTAAGATAAATTCAACTTCAGGGGAAGCATCCTTTATAGTGCTCATAATCTTTTTTATATTAGCTAAATATACTTCGGGGGTCGACGAACCAGAATCATTCATACCATAGGCAATCAATACAAGATCTGGTTTTTCCAATGCAATTTTTTCTGCATTCGTTACCCCATTATTTGCCGTCCAACCAGCAATCGCGAAATTTTTGAAATCAATTTTAGCACCGCGTATTTTTTCTAAACCTAATATCACTAAATTGCCATATGGTGGTAGATAAGGATGTGCTTTTGTAAAACCAGAAGCGTTATAACCTTGTGAGATACTATCACCAGAAAGACATACTTTAAATGAATCCTTTGATTTTAACTTTGCCATTGTTTTGGGTAATTTACCACCAGAAAATTGAGGCTTGTAACCTTGCCAAACATTTTTTTTATGAGTGTAGGTAACCACAACTTGCAAATCATGAAAAAATGTACCTTCGCCAAAAATCAAAAATGTACTGCTATCCCCCCTCTTATGACCATATTTAGGTAAATCGGAATTAGCAGGCGGGTACATTTCTTTTAATGTTTTAGAAGGAATTTTAGAACCTTTTAAAACTGTTAAAGCACCTCTAGTTTTGTCAACAGAATAATCAATACCTTCTTCAAATACGAGTTTTCCATTAGCACTTTTAACTGAAATAATTTTTTCAGGAAAAAAGAGTAAATTGGCCTCAATCTCTTTTCCGTCCGTTTTTTCTGAGAAAAACAAACTCTCTTCATAAATAGTCGTTCCACCCCAAATTGGCTCTAACAATAAATTAAAATCAACTGCGCTGGATGCATTTTTTTTCTCAATTGTATCTTCAGCTTTTACCATTATTACTCCTAAGAACAAAATTAAAACAGACCAATTACCTAGAGTATTAATCAAGATTCTCATTAAATTTCCTTTGCTACCATTTAAACAGGAATTATAGTAATCAAATTGGTTCCGTAATCAGAAATATTTGGTAAATTGACAGACCTAGCTACCCAAAAGTTGTATGGTTGCGCCAAATTACCCAAGAAATACTTGTATGAGTGTTGATAGTTTTGTTTCTGCTACCGTGTTGTTTAAAATTTACAAATCCTTGCTATAATTCCATCAAATAAGACGAAAGCTATGCTTTCTAGTCTTATTTGTTTAATTACAATAGGCTTATGAAATGGAAAATGAAAATTCAGAATTAAAAAAACAAAAGGAGGCCGAAGACATCTGTATGTCGTGCGGTGCCTGTTGCCAAACATACCGCGTATCTTTTCATTGGAAAGAAGCTGAAACTTTAGACATTCCTGAAGATCTCATAGAACCCGTCAACAATATTTTTGTCTGTTTGGCCGGCACAAATCTTGCAAGCCCTCGTTGCAAAATGCTAGACGGAAAAGTCGGTGAAAAAGTAAAATGCAATATGTACGAAAAAAGACCTTCCCCTTGCCACGAAGTAAAAGTTGGTGATGATAAATGTAACCGAGCACGCCTACGCCACGGCCTACCCCCAATAACCCCTTCGTAAACAATTGCTAAACCAAAAGTTCTAAATCACCTAAAGCCAACTGAGGCTAAAGAAAAATTCTTTTCTCGTTTCAGTTTATCGCTAATTCTCTGGGCAACCAGACACGAACGGCGCCATGTTTGGCCGGTTTTACCCAAGAAAAACAAGTAAAATGATCTTACCACAAACAAAGCGCATGAAAATTTTAAGCGTTTATGATTTTATTCGATTTAATCGCAAAATTCTTTTTCTTAGACTAAACAATAAAAAGCTAAGAAGTAGAAACAAAAACTCAAAATTACTGTTAATGGTTGCATTAGGCGCATATTGACATCCACCGCCACCGCCGCCTTTTGAATCGCTGATCAATTTGCTTAGAGTGCCCGATACCTCTTTTTCAGCCAAGGCATTGCCCGCCAAATCGAAAATACTATCGCCTAAAGCTGTTATCGTTATCGTCTCCGTGCCGGAAACTGTCCCGTCTACAAAAACAAATATACGAATCGTATTTTCACCTTCAACCAAGGCAACTTCTGATGTCGATAAAATGGAGGTAATCGTTACACCAAGGGCTGTTCCACCATTGGATGAAAACTCAATGCCAAAATCAGATGCCGATAAACCGCCTAATCCTTCTGCCGTAAACACCCCTTCACTAAATGTAACATCTACAAAATCATTTTTAGGGCTTAATACCACAGTCGTTATTGTCGGTGCGGTTGTATCGATTACTAGCAATTTACTACCACCAAGAGAATTTGCAGACCCTGGGCTTGGCAATACTAAAATAGCAGTATTTCCAAGGGCATTTTTGATGGAGCCATCATTTAAACTTAAAGATGCTGTCGAAACATAGTCTAGATCATTATTTGTATCACCACTTTGAACGGTATACTCAAATACAAGCGTCGTGCTTCCACTGCCACTTTTATAAATTGCATTTTGGTCAACAGAACCGGTTTCTAGCGTTAATAATGGAACGCCTGTTACATTAACGATTTCGCTAAATACTACCTCTATTAATAATACACTACCTTGCTTATACGAACCGTTTGCCGTAGAACTTGTAACACTTGTTATGGTTGGGGCTATACCATCAATAACGATCGCTTTATTGGCTCCTAATGAACCCGCAGTACCTGGTGATGGTAATACCAAAGTAGCATCAATACCGCCGGCATTTTTTATCGTGCCACTATTTAAGGATAGCGCAGTTGTTGCTGTATAATCTAAATTTAAACTCAAATCTCCACTTTGTACGGTATAAGTAAATTCTAGTGTAGCAGTTCCTGAGCCACCAGTATAAGATGCTACACTATCAACAGTACCTGTTTCTAAAGTTAGAGAAGGTGTATCTGTCACATTTACTAAAGAATTAAAAACAACTTGAATTACAATCACTTCCCCTTGACCATAAGTACCGCTGCTCTTCGTGCTTGTCACATTTGTAACAGTTGGTCCTGCAGATGCACTTAATAATACGGCACCCGTGCTTGTAGTTATAGAGGCAGGGTTACCAGCTAAATCAAAAATTGCTGAGGCAGCAGGTGTAATGGTAATTGTTTCTGTACCTGACAAAGTACCGGTAATAGAAAGAACAACTCTCACGGTTGTTTCCCCGCCGGCTGTGGCAGCACTTGTAGTTGTTGTAACGCTGCTGATTGTTGCACCAGTAGCTGTACCACCATTTGCGACAAAAGTAATTGTAAAATCAGAGGCTTCTAAACCACCATTACCACCGTTAGTCGCGTAAATGGCTTCACTAAAAGTAATATCAATAAACGAATTCAAAGTGCCAAGTGCATGGGATTGAATCGTTGGTATTACCCCATCAATAACGAGAGCTTTATTGGCACCTAAAGAACTGGTAGCACCTGGTGAAGCTAATGTCAAAGTTGCATTATTCAAAGCCGCATCCGTAATAGTGCCCCCAGATAAGGCTAAGGCACTGGTGCTAACATAATCTAAGTCTGCACTTACATCGCCCGCTTGTACGGTATAATTGAATACAAGACTACCAGAGCCACTACCACTTACATAAGAAGCCACTCGATCGGTTTCGCCAGTTTCTAATGTTAGAGTTGGGGTATTACTCACAATAACAGTTTCACTAAATGTCACTGTAATCGCAATCACACTGCCTATTTTATATAAACCATTTGTAGAAGAGCTACTAACACTTGTTACCGTTGGCACAATTCCGTCAATTACAATTGCCTTGTTGGCGCCTAAAGAATTAGCCGCGCCAGGGCTTGCTAAGGTTAAGGTCGCATCAGTACCCCCTCCATTTTTAATGGTGCCACCGTTTAGTGCAAGCGAAGTAGTGGAAACATAATCTAAATCAGAACTAGTATCACCACTTTGAACCGTATAATTAAACACCAAAACAGTCGAGCCTGACCCACTTGAATAACTAACTACTCGGTCAGTAGCACCTGTTTCTAATGTTAAAGCAGGAATTCCGGTGACATTTACCAAAGCGCTAAAAGTGACTTGAATCACTATAATATCACCAACTTTGTAAGTACCGTTGGCGGTAGAACTACTTACACCTGTAACAGTAGTTGAAACGGCTGGTGTTATAACGATTGCTTTATTAGCCCCTAGTGAACCTGCGGCACCTGGTGTTGGCAAACCTAAAATGGCATTTTGAGTATTCCCTGCATTCATGATTGTGCCACCGTTTAGAGCAAGCGAAGAAGTGGAAACATAATCTAAATCTGAACTGCTATCACCATTTTGAATGGTATAATTAAAGATAAGAGTAGTAGTGCCTGTGCCACTAGCATAATTCACAACTCGATCTACTGTGCCAGTTTCTAAAGTTATGGTAGGCACACCAGTAACATTTACAATTTCGCTAAAGGTCACCGAAACAGGAATTGTACCAGATGAATATGTACCATTTGCCGTAGTAGAAGTTACATTGGTAACATAAGGCACAGCAGCTAAACCGACCCAATTGGTATTGTTGCCTCCATTCAAAGAGCCTGTGGCCAAAACACCTAAACCACCACTGGCATCACTGCGCTTCACGCTTACCTTGTTAGCTAATGTTGAGGTACCGTTTAATGTCAATTTCCAATCAACCGATGCATCACTTAAACTTCGCAAAACAGAACGCGTACCACTTGTACCATTAGAAGCAAAGCGTCCATTGATAGTCGTGGCATTTGGAGCACCAGTCGCAAACTCATGGGTTTTATTGGCACCCAAAGTTAAGTTATAGAAATCTTTTTTTAGATTTGTGACAACCGCTGTGCCAGCTCCATCAGAATATACTATTGTTGATGAGGTTGCACTTAATGTAAAATTAGCATTGGAAGAAAGCGAGGTAGTTCCATTTACGGTAATGACTTGAGAAGAAAGACCCGACAATGTCATAGTGCCATACACCGTCAACTGATCATTCACCGTTAAATTAAAGGTACTCAAATTTAAGTTACCAGAACGCACTACCAAATCATGCCCAGTGTTAGGAATATCCATATCCGCAAATAATTCTAACGAACCACCAGGTTTATATATTTCTGCACTCACACCTTGCTTACCACTACCAGTGAAAGTATTTGAACCCGAACCTTTAAATATAATTTTACTTGTACCACCCCAAGTAGTGGATGAAGTAATAAAATTTCCACTTAAATCAATATTGGAGGTTGCCGCTGGTATAACCAGAGCATTATTTAAATTTTTAAGGGAAGTTATTGTTAATTGATTGGCAACTGTTGAAACACCAGACAAAATCACATTATAAAGTGAATTTTTTGCAATTTCGACATCATAAAAAGAACCTGTAGTTATAGTAATGTCAGCGGCGTTAGCATTATCAAAAACAACGCTACGATTATTCCAAGTTATAGATCCTTGCGTTTGAGTCCAATTACCGCCAACCGAAATATTAGCCGGTATATCCAAAGCACCAGCACTTTTATTAATTTGAACACTAGGTGCATTTGGGTTTGTAAAATTTTGAGCGCCCGTTCCAATAAACCGAATGATTCCTGAACCAGCAGTTGTTCCGCCGGCCCCTTTATAATCTAATTTAATCGAAATATCTGCATCTAAAGTATTACCCAAAGTTCTAGTTAAATCGCCATCTACAAACAAAGTGCCTGACACAGTACCTGTGGTATTAAGCTCTAAATGATAAAATTGGCGTCCAGAAGTATTATTTACAATTGCATTTTGCACCCCATTTATAATTACAGAACCAGTATTTGGCGTGTGTGTGCCAGCATTGACAAACCAAGTATCAGCCAAAGCCCCCATGGAAGTTACTTCATGAATACCGCTAGTATTTTGAAATGTACCACCTGTTTGTTTAAAATAGCCAGAATTCGTTATAGATTGAGTAGCGCCTGTAAAAGTACCACCATGCATCTCAAAACCTCCAGAGCCAATAATCATAGCACTCGCTTGCGTGATAGTTCCTGTATAAGCTAAACCTATAATAATACCTTTACAATTACAACTTGCATCAATGGTACAATTTACATTAAATACACCTGTAAACACTGCGTAATCATTTACACCAGGTACTGCCCCACCTTGCCAATTTCCAGGTTCACTCCAATTATTGTTAGTAGCACCTGTCCATGTAAAATTTTGGTTTGTTAAACTTAACCAGCCAGCACTACCAGCCGAATTGCTACCACCATTATAAGTATTCGCACCAGCCGTAAAAGTAGCTGTGCCAGATGTATTGGCTGTAGATTTCGATAATACTAAATAATCACAAACAGTTGCGCCAGTAGCTTTTGTCCAAATAAAAGGTGTTGCAGTAGTACTTGTGAGAGTGATCAAATTGCCAGCACTACCATTTAAAGTTATTGTACCTGTAAAAGTAGTGGTTGAGCTTTGCGTAAAAAACAATGTGTGCGCAACAGCTTTTGTATCTGTAAAATCATTAAAAGTATTATTACCTGAAAATGTGTAAATAGAATTGGCGGTTCCTGATATGGTAATGTTATGATAAGTCTTATTATTTCCAGCAAAGGTTTGTGGGCTTGTAGTATTGTTATTTAATTCGATGGTAGAAGTATTAGCATTAATAGTTCCAGCACAACTCCACACGGTGCCTGACCCAGTAAGTTTTATGGTACCAGAACCCAAATTAATAACTCCAGTGGTTGCTTGTTGAAATCTGCCCACCGTAACATTGAAGTTATTAAAATCTACTGTTCCCACTACATCAGCGCTATGGTAATTATAATCGCTTGATGTCTTAAATAAGGTTGTGTTTAAAGAATTTCCACTAAAAGAATCTAATAAAGTCAATGTATTGGTAGGTGCCAAATAAATCAAGAATTCTTCATGAGGTATTTGTACACCACAAGTTTTTAATGTAAAAGCTTGACCGCTACCACTGCCTAACATATTAAAAGCAGCACTTGGTTTTGTTGATGTCATCGTCATGTTAGGGTCTAAAGTCAAAGAACCAAAATTACTAACGGAAGAGCCAAAAATAATTTCAGAATTATTCACAATAGGCTCAAAATGCCAGACAGGGTTGTTTAGAACTCCTGTCCAATCTATATTTTTACCAACTCTTAATACATCTGAATTTACATTCACAATTGTGTTAGCTGCCCCTATAGAATTAATATCGAACACAACATCATCTTGGGGCAAAGGTATTCTGGCTTGGCCACCTGTGCCGTTCGTACCTAAAAACCAGTTGCTAACATCATTCCATTGCTTTGTTCCACTAGTTGTTGTTTTCCAATAACAAGTAGTAGCGGGTGTAAAGGTAATATTGCTATTACTTCTGGCATCGCCGGCACCTCCAGTAATTCCAGACAAATCTTTTAAAGCAGAGAAATTAGTGTCGTAGAAATCTACATATTGGCCACTTACAGTTGCCGTATCTACATTGATGGTTTTCCCCTGGTCAACATACATCTTCATCCTACGGGTTGCAGAATGTCCATTAGCAACGATGGAGTTTGATACAATTATTGCCTCTCTAATTCGCAATACATCTTCAACATTGTTTGCATTTGCCGCACCTGTATAGGTAATATTACGAAAAGTAGAACCGCTACCACCGCCCAATACCCCAAAACCACCACCAACAAAATTTATTTCTAAACCGTTCCAATCCTTTGCTTGAAAGCCCATATAACAATAGGCATTCGCCCCTATATTTCGAATAATGTTAATGGTAGCGGTATTGGCACTTACGGTTAGGTTTGTCAAATTATCAAAGGATACATATTGAAAATAAGACCCTGGTACATCCTTACCATTTAAATTGATAATTGAATTACCTAAAGTTAAAGTTCTATTATTTCCATTGTCAGATGTAATATAAGAACCATTCAAAGTTTTGTCATTTGTATTCAAAGTTCCTTTTGTTAAATTCAAGGTTGAAATTGATGAAAAGGTATGGTCACTTATATATTTCCAAGATCCTGTACCGTTAAAAGTAACATTACCTGTAGTTTTTCCACCCCAATTAATGTTTTGCACTGTTGCAGAATCAGAAACAAATAAAATAGCTGAAGTAGCATTATTTCCTAGAGTGTAAGTCATGCCAGCACTAAATGTAAGGGCAACATCATTTGTTCCAGCTGTGGCATCTCCAATTGATAAATTAACACCACTATTATGCGTTAATGTTCCTGAATAGTCAGTCATATCTAAACTGCGTACTGCAGCACTTGCACCCAAAACAGAATTTGCAGTACCACTATTGCCATCAAAAAATACATAGGTAGCAGCATCAGGAACGCTAGCATTTTTAACACCGCCTGAGTTGACAGCCCAATTTGTGTCACCTGTATCTCCCCAATTAGTGCCTGATCCGCCACCTACCCAAAACCGAACCGCATCTGCAGAAAAGCTCCACCCAGTATTGGTGCCACTGTTAGTAGAGTTCGAGGCAAGCCACGATGCCCCACCAGTTGCAGTGATATTTTCAATAACCATATAACTTACTGCAACTGCCCCATCAGGCTTTGTAATATTTGCAGCTACACCTGTACTTGATTTAATGATTGCTAAATTGCCCGAAGTACCATTCGTTATAAACTTTGAAACCGTTTGGGTCGTACCCGTCGTCAGAATTAAACCAGTGCCTAAACCTGCATTTTTAACGAATAAAGTATGAAAAGTATTGCTACCTGTGACTATTATATTATTGCCTGAAAACACTACTTTATAATAGGTTTTACCTGCACCAACAAAGGTTTTAGCAGTACCACCCGTATTTGATATTTCAATCGTCGAAGTACCTGAGTTGAGAGTTACCGCACCAGATGCCTCCCATGGGTTAAGATTAGTACTGGTAAGCAAAATGGAACTATTATTAAGATTAACCGTCGCGGTATCTCTTACTCTCATTCTAGATGTAGTTATAGTAGCTTGAACATCATGCGTACCACTACTTATGTCTATTCTATTAGTACACTCTATGACCCCTCTCCATTGGTAGGTATTGGTAGTGTGTATACTCTCCAAATTAACTCCCGAACTTCCACCTGTACCAGGTTTAAAAATGCCACCAGTTGCACCTTTAATAATAAAAGTGTTGTTGGTACCTGTTCCAGAAATATTAAAACTAAAATCGCCACTTGCTTGAACTTCTACGCCAACACCAAACAAAAAACTTCCATAACAATAGGGTGAAGTATCTAACCTTAATATAGGGGTATTTAACACATGCTCCATATCTATCCCTGGAATGGCTTTCATACTTCCATGTATTTTAACTGTCACACCTGCCTGATCAATTGCAGCTGAATCAAAAATGGCAGTGTCTTGCGGTAATGGCATACGGGAAGCACCGCCAGTACCACCGGATGCGTTAAACCAATATGCGGCATTATCCCATTCAATTGTATTTCCATTTTCGTTTGGGGCATAAAAATAACAATTTTTGCCTGTTACAAATGTTACATTGGAGGTACCATTTCTATCCCCAACATGCAAAGCTGAAACATCTTGAGTTGTTGAAAAGTTGACCTGCAATAAATCAAAATTTGCCCCAAATAAAGAGTTAGAAGCAATTGTTATGCTTCTGTTATTGCCATGGATTGTCGTTCTCTTGGCTTGTGTGGCACCATTTATTGTGATCGTGCCAGTAATTGTGATATTATTATTAATATTAAGCCTATCATCATTAGTACCATCTACGACAGAACGAGCATTCATCGTGATATCTTTGAAAACACAGTCGGCACCGGCAGTATTAATAGTGCATCTGCCAACTTCATCAAAAACCAAAGATAAACCATTCCAATCAAACCCCGCCCCACAAGTAAAAGTCGGATTTTTGGCGTTATTATTGTTAGTCGCTTTTATTGTAGCTGTATTTGCCGTAACAGTTAAATTTGTTACAGTCGTAGCATTGAAAAATGTAGCCTCATTATTGAGCGTGATAAGAGAACTACCCATTTTTAATGTTCTATTATTAGCATTGTTAGTAACTAGACTACCCCCCGTTACAGCCTGACCATTGAAATCCAAAATACCTTCAGTTAAAGTTATTGCCCCGGTACTCGCAAAAGTGTGACTACTTAGGTATTGCCATTCTCCAGCTCCATTAAAGGTAACATTTCCTGAAGTCTTATTTGCCCAATCAATTGTTTGCACCCCAACCGCTGTGGATACAAATACTATTGCAGAAGTCGTTACATTGCCTAATGTATAGGTCATCAAAGCGTCAAATTTCAAAGCTACATTGCCGGTACCAGCAGTTCCATCACCAATGGTTAGGTTAACGGCCGCCGCATGTGTAATGACACCTGTGTAACCTGTGCAATCAATCGAGCGACAAGCAGAATTCACATTTATCGTTAGATTTCCCGAATTTCCGTTTAAAAAAATATTGTCACCAGCTGTCGGCACCGTTCCATCAGCAGGCGCCCCACTCGGGGAAGTTGACCAAGTAGTGGCATCATTAAAATTGCCACCTCCAACTGCAACATATAAATCTGCTGCGTTAAGATGAGATACAAAAAAAATAATTAGGAAAACAACACTCGCAAATGGTCGCATCAATATGCCCTCAAAACAATATGGGTAAAATCAGATTATGTAATTACATTGTATGCTTAAAAAACCAGAAAGACAACCTCGCGCACCAAATCAAAACAAAAACCAATGACTTTCAAATAAATCTACGCCATATACTAGATAACTATCGTATTTATTATAAAAATATAGTGCCGATGAAGAAGGGGTTTAAAAGACATGTTCTAGCGAATAGCACGGTTGCAATATAGCCCACAAAGAACACTTTTTCAAAAATTAAAAAACGATTTCTAAACATATCTCGTAGTGTGATTGAGTTGGTAGCCATAATATATTCATAGAAAACAAATTGCAGAATTAAGTAAACTCACAAATAAAACTTGCTCAATATTTTGATCTCAGGCATAAGAATTAAACATTGTCTCATTATATATACACTTTTCTTTTCGAAAAAAAACGAGAATAGTTTTCTATTTGACATTTAATGCTTGTTTTTAGCATAATTGGTATTAATCCTGTATTTTATAATAACTATTTCAGGAGAATTTAACTATGTAACAGTCTAGCAGATTGTTTTAACTTTGAGGCAGAAGATGATTAATCGAAAATCACAGAGTAAAATTTCAGGTGAGCAAATGCAAAGTCGCAAACCAGCCAAGCTAACTCTTGAAATCACACGAATACTGAAAGAGCATATTACCTCTGGTAGTTTCACCGCTGGGGACTGTCTACCCTCAGAAAGAGAATTAATTAAACAATTTAATGTAAGCAGGGTGACGATTAGGCGCAGTCTTCATGAACTAGTTAAAGAAGGTCTTTTAATTAGCAAGGTGGGCAGTGGCTATTTTTTACCTTCCACTATTAATATTGCACCTGTCAAATCAACCAAAGAATCCGTTCTTTTTTTACATGACAAAGCCTCAGGCAAAGACACCAACCATTCCAAACTGTGGCATGGAGCAAGAGAGTTTTGTATTAAAAATGGATTTAATATTATCATCCAAACGATAGATACAAAAAGCAAAATTGAATTTGATATAAAAAAATTAAAAAGTTTAGCTTCAGGCATTGTAAGTGATTTTTGTGATTCGGAAGATATTATGAAGTTACACAATGCCGGCATTCCAATTGTTCAAATTTACACCCCCATAGAAAATCTACCTATAGATACTATTGTGCAAGACGACCTAAATGGAGTGCAAATTGCCTATGAACATCTCATTGAAAAAGGTCACCGAAGAATCGCATTTTTAGATAAAAGCGCATCTTTTTACCAATTGGGTATAAAATCCTATAACCACCTGCGAAGAAAATTAGGGTATATTTTTGCAGCCGAACAAAGTGGCACATATGACCCTGAACTGATTATTCGAATTGGTTCAAAAGATGAATTCTTAGATTCAGATTCCGATTGTTTTGAAAAAATAGCTGATTCAGGTGCAACAGCTTTAATATTCCCTAATGGCGTTAATCATGAAGAAATTCGCAAACGCTTAAAAATAGTAGCTCATTCGAAATCAGCTCATAAAAATACTGTGAACGCTATCAATAGAAATAATTTTGGTATCGTAACTTGGGGTGAGTTTTACGCAAATTCTGGTCATGACGCAACAACCTATGTCGATTGGAGCAAGGAGCAAATGGGGCAAGAAGGGGTAAGGAGATTATTTGAAAGAATTCGCGAACCAAATCTAGCACCTGTGATTATAAAAATTCCGACTAGTTTAGTAGAGGGAAATTCGAGTGGCAAAGGACCTTATTTCAATAAAAATTTAGCAAATTAATTTTTTAAAAGGAGCGTATTATGAAAGTTAAGTATTATGAACACAAAAATTTTGGCAAACTTAAAGAAAAATTAGCATCAGACGAAGAGATGATGCAAAATTTGAATTATTCGCCTGATTTATTTAAAGACAAATATTCATTTGTATCATTTTGCAATTACCCTAAAAAAAACAAACTCTTTATTGGTACGACTAATATCTTTGGCGATATTCTAATTGAATTCGATGTCAAAACAAAAACCTTTCGATCGTGTAATTACGCTACTTCTCACTGGGATATTTTGGAATCAAAAATACACAAAGGTCTTTGGCTAGATGAACAAGAAGATGCTCTCTATTTTGGAACTGCAACTTTAGCGCCAATTGCTAAAGTAGTAAATTCAAAAGGTGGTCAATTATCTAAATATAAAATCAAAGAAGAAAAATTTGAATTAATCGGCAGCCCAATTCAAGGTGATTTTTATCAAGGCACCATGTATGACCAAAAAAGAAAAATGATGTACCTTTTAACAGGTGAATGCAACGGGTTTGGTGCGTTCGATGTCAAAAACAAAAAACTACTACGCTATAACCCTATCGGTTCTATACCACATATCGGCGTCATAGATGATTCCGGTGCAGTTTGGGGTTCGTGCGGTGTTTCAAAACCATGTTTTTTTAAATATATCCCAGAAAAGAATGATTACATTTTTCCAGAAAATTGTTTTGTGCCAGATGGTAGAGCGGCCACAGGTAAAATGTACGATGGAGCAGGCCCAATCGATAGCGCTATCAAAGGCAATAATGGCATGTTATATTTTGGCACTGCCTTAGGTGCTTTGCTAGAGTTAAACCCTGTGACTTATGAAGTGATATACTTAGGCAAACCTTTCCCTGGTATTCGGTTGCCAGGCCTAGCACTTGATAGCGATGGCAATGTTTTAATGTGTGGAGGTGACGATGGTGCCCCTTATGTTGCTAAATTTGATGTTAGAAATAGAACAATCAATGCACTCGGACAAGTAATCGCAGAAGATGGCACCGCCTGTTTCCGTTGTCACGAAATTACCTTCATGGATAACAAAGCCTATGTTGCTGAAACTGACAACCCCGAAAGGTCAGCATTACTTTGGGAAATAGAACTATAATAATAAAACAGATCACTAAGGTAGAAGGCGCACTTTAATAGTGCGTCTTCTACAATTTGGGTTAGACCAATACAATATCTTCTTTTAATAATTTATCATTCAACCCAAAATATTTTTTTTCTTCTTTTGTAATCGGTTTTAGCTGATTTTTTAAATAAGAAATTACTAAGTTCTCATATTCAGGCTTGAAAAAAAACGGATACAAAGATCGCGTTTTTGTTTTATTAGGGTTGCTTAAATATTTTTGAATTTCGGATTCTCCAATATGCAAAGGCAAATGCAACAATACTGCTGGAGCATTCTGCACCATAGGGCAAGGTTTTTCATTGCCAATAACTTCAAACAGTAACAATGAACGATAATAATCTTTGTGGCGTGGGTTAACTTCGATGGCAAGACAAGTATAATTTTTTACATAATAAGAATATATATACAAATAATTAAACAGTAGTATTAATATCTCTTTGGCATTTCGATAACTAGGGTCAATCACTAACCTTGAAATTTCTACAATTTTTTCATTATTTGATCTTAACATATTAAGCTCTTCCGAAAATATTGTGGCAGCCGGTAAAGATTCAGAGCTATCAAAAATTAATGTAACAGAACCAACAATTTTTTTATTTCTATCTTGCACAATCAAAATTGCCGAATCGGAACGGGCGTCATATTTAGAAGTTAGCCATTTCTCACCATTTTCAGTAATATATCCCTTTTCTAGATAAATCTGATACGCTAAGCTAAAAACCTCTTCTCTTTCTTCCAAGGTGGTGGCAAGCTTTACGGTGAAATCTAATGATTTATTCTCTAATACTTCATCCTTTTTAGACAATTGGGAATTAAATTGATTCAAGGCTACCGATACACTAGATGGTCTTGTAGATTGTCTCATAGCATTTCTCTCAAAAATTTTTATTAATTTTGACTTTGTAACCAGTTTTTAAAGGATATCGGTCTTGCTTCCTGCAAAAAAGTCTCCGAAGATTTATAGGCAATCGTATTTAAGCTAAACCAACGCCACATTTTCAATAAATCCGAACTAACAAATTTTGAAAAAATAAAATTTGGCAAAGAAAAATTGAAAGGTTTCTTGCCCTTACATTCCTTAAACAATTCTAAAACTTCTTGAATCGTTTTGTGGTCTGAAACAAGATTTAATTCTTGTTCATTAAATTTATTTGGGTTTAAAGCAATCAAATTAAACATTTTCCCAACATCAGAAACGCTTACAAAAGGCAATCTCGTACTTTTAGCGATATTCTTTTTCATCATTCCCAGTGTAATTGGCGGTACATAATCTTTCACCAAAAAAATCTCCATGAAGAAACCAAGTCTTAAAATAGAATAATTCTTTGTCTTTTTCTTTAGATAAGCTTCAATTTCAAATTTTGAATCGCTATGAGAAAAAGTATTATTAATATTGGAAGTTAATGTGCTACTAAACACAATGTGAGAAGTTTTTGAAACTACGGCATCTATAAAGTTACACCCGTGTATGATTTCACCAGATTTGCCAGCCCAAAAATCAGTCACTAAAAAAGAAATATCATGTTTTGGCAAATCTACCAAAGTATCCGGATGACTTAAATCACACTGAATTAATTCACAGCCATTTTTAATTAAATTCTGACTCGTTTTCGAATTAATATTTCTTGTTAGCCCTATTATTCTGTTACCTGCTAGTTTTTGTGCCTGGTAAACGCTTTGACCTTGGTGACCAGTAATTCCAGCTATTAATACTGTCTGCATAACGACTCCTTCTTCATTTCACAAAGAGTATTTGCAGCTCAAATGGCAAAACTGACGATTTTTTTAAAATTTTTTAAATTATTTTTTTCGATTTTTTGTAGTTAATAACGGCTAAATCTCATTTTTTACAGGACGGTTCTTGCTATCTTGTGATTTTTGTCGCACCAATTTGAAATGTGCCAGAAGAACTTGCTTCTGTTTTAATATACATTTCAAAGACCACATCTTCAATAAAATCTTCGTTTGAAGTACCATTTACACCAGTCGGTATTTTACTCTCTCCAGGTTCAAAATACTTATGAGAAATATTTCCCTGAAAAGTCAACCGTTTAAAGTCATTTATGCTTAAATATTGAGGTGCCCCAATATTTTTACCTTCTCTTCTAATCTGTTTTGAAATTGCTTTAATTTTACTGTTTTCAAACTCTACTTCAAAAGCATCTAAGTAAGAGAACTTACCTTCATAAGTACACTTTAATCCTATTTCCATTTTCCCCTTCAATAAATGCGGATAAACTATAATGGTATAGCGAATACCTCTTTTAAGAGTTTTCACAACCTGCGAAGTTAAAAATGTAGTTTCACCATTTTGACTGGTCATCATAATATTATTTTTTGTGCTAGAAATAGAAACCCGTCCAGGCGACCATTTCTCCCAAAAAAATGGAATCCATTCAAGTGTTTCAGGCGATGCAAAAATTATTTTATTATCGAAATTTTGATCCAAATCATTTGTTAGTTTTCCACTCACCCATTTGCGGTCTGTTCCGCTATAGTATAGGAATTCTTTTGATTTCAAACTTACCTTTTTGTCTTTTCCTGCAACATCAATAGCGCCTTCAAACAGTTGAAGCAAATAATCTTTTTGGTTGTTTCTCTCTAAATAATTTAAGCAAAATTTTGTGCCTGTGATGGTTGTTTTAATATCACCTGTCAAAATTTGTAAAGGGTCATCTTTGTTTCTTTTCCCAATATCAGCAATAAACTTACCTCTATTAAAATCAATTTGATTCTCTGCAATTTTAAATTCTGAATTCGAAAATATTGTTAAATTAATATCATCTTTACTAGTAAATTTACCATAATGACCTAAGGGAATTTCATTCAAAGTGTTGCTAAACACCGGTTTATTGCTAACAACAGATTCACCACTGAAAACCTCTAAACTACCTCGCTCCAATAGGAACTGATGTGTTTTTGCATTCCAATTTTGCCAAACAAAAAAAGACAAAAACAAAGCCGCTGCCAACCCAACAATACTCCATTTTAAATTGTTGTTTTTAGGTTTTGACGGTAAAACTTTCATCACTTTACTTGATAAGCTACCATTCCTGCTTGCATTCAAAGATGAAAATACTTTGTATATCTGAGTTCCCTTTTGATCTGGGTTTAACTCTTCTTCTAACATAGAGTGCATCCTAATTTGCAGTCGCAAATCATTAATATTGATATCACCGCTATTAATCTTTTTAATGATGAGTTCAATTTCTAATTCAGAACAACTTCCATCAAAAAGACGATTGACTAATTCTTCATTTTTCATCAATTTGCATACCCCATACAATCAGCTAATTTTTTTCGAGTCCTATAAAGTAATGCATTTACGGCATCCTCTTGCATATCATTCTCTTTGGCAATATCTATGGCTTTCATTTTGTCGATATATTTAAACTGCAAAAATTGTTTCATTCTTTCACTTAGATTTTCCATACACTTATTTAATTTCGAACTCATATCACTTTCTACTGGTTCTAAGTCAATTACATTCTTCTCAAGAACTTCCAAAAATCTCTCATAGGCTGATTTACGATTTCCCATCGAGCGATAATGCATCTTAATTTTATTATTGGCAATCCCTAAAACCCAAGACTTAAAAGGCAAATCCGTTTTATATTGTCTCAATTGCTCATACACAGCTATAAACACTTCTTGTGCTAAGTCATCCACCATTGTGCCATCAAACAACCTCGAAGCCAAAAACGATCGCACAACTCCTATATATTCGTGAATGATAAATCTAAAATCTTCCTTATTTCCATTTAAAACAGAAACTAGGGCCTTATTTAATTCCATATTTTTCTCGGTGTGTTTTCCATTTATTTGCAATACACACAAAAAACTGACGATTTTTTATTTAATTTTTAATTATTTATTAAGGATTATCACCATTATTGCCTAAACGAAAACTAGTTAATGGAAAATTAAATTCAATGCTTTCTTAATGTTTTCTTTCTGAAAACTTTTCTCAAAGAATAAATTTTTGTTATTTTTTATATATTTATTAATTTTTATTTATATTTTTAATATAATTATTCTAAAAACTCTTTCACGAAGGGCATCACAATGGAAAAAATAGGAACACCTGGTTGGTTTTTGCAACTTAAAAGAATGAACACCCCTACCATTTACAATGGCTGGGAGCAATTAACAAAACGCGATACTTCGCGTGAGTGTTTTAACATAGAAGAAGTCAAAGACTTTATGCCGGAAATGGGCATCATGGTAGGTCGCGCTGTAACCGTTACCATTCAGCCATCCAACCCAAAACACAAAGAAAAAAATAAAAATGCTTATCATGAATATTACCAATATCTAGCCTCGATACCTGGCCCCAAAATTGCCATCGTCCAAGATTTAGACAAACCTTTTACTTATTCTGCTTTCTGGGGGGAAGTAACTGCAAATGCCCATAGAAATTTAGGTTGCGTTGGCGGAATCATTGATGGTGCGATTCGCGATTTAGATGAAATGAAAAATGCTGGTTTTCACGCGATTGCTAAGCGACTTGCGGTGGGGCATGGTCATTGCGTTCCAATCGAATGGGGCATTGAAGTAGAAGTATTTGGTTGCAAAATAAAACCCAACCAAGTGGTTCATGCTGACAAACACGGCTTTTTAGCCCTACCCGAAGAAGATTTGCCTGGTTTATTAGAAGCTTCTCGACGATTAGATGCGATTGAGTGTGACACCCTTATTGCAGGAGCAAGCGATTTATCTTTTAATCAGAAGTCCGATTTCATTCATAATTTACGGGCTAAAACTAAAAACTATGGCGAAGAAGTCATGGGAACTTTCAGCCGAAAAGGGGAATGGTAAATAATAAATAAACCCAAATCTCAAAAGGAAGGGAATCGCTTCCCTTCCTTTGTTTTATTCAATTTTTTCCCTCAAGATTCCCCTCTCAAACAGGATCGTGCATTTCACCCCAAATAGAGACCTTACATTTGTCTTTCTATGAAAAACTCGCGCCTATTTAAGATAAAACACATCAAAAACAAACAAATCAAACATTTTCCCCAAAGTGATTCTAACCTAGGCTAAGCAGCCTTTAAGTTGATTTATTCTTTTATCTGCTTATCATGCTGATATTAATAAATTTTAAGGTTTTCCTCATGCTAGATTACGAAACATTTACACTTAGAAACAAAGGTTACATCAGCGATATTATCCAAGAAAGAATCAAGGATACGAAAGTGTTAATTGCTGGTTGTGGGATGGGCAGCACGATTGCAGAGGTTATGTTTCGAAGCGGATTTACTAATTTAGTACTAGCAGATGCAGACACTGTAGAAGCTCATAATTTAAATCGTCAATGCTTTAACAAAGAAGATATTGGTCTATCAAAAACAACTGCTCTAGCAAAACGATTAAGGTCTATTTACCCTAGTGCAAATATAACTGAATATAAAAAATTTATTAATAACGACAATGCGTATGACTTGATGAAAGATGTAGATCTAGTCATCGATACTATTGATTTTATTGATTTGCCGGGCGTAACAAGTTTGTATGATCAGGCTGCAAAACAATCTACGCCCGTCATAAGTGCTATCAATGCTGGTTTTGGTGCAATTGCACTTTTTTACCCACACAATAACAACTGCACATTTAGGCAACTATTTGGTCTACCTAGCGAAGGCCCCGTGGAAAGCGTTTCTTACTCTGAAAAATACGCCGCCATAATTCACAAATTATCTACACATTTAAACCCACAAATTGTCACAGAAATGGCAAAAGCCATAGGGTTTATGGAAGACGGTAAACCTTGCCCAGCCTCACAAATCGCACCTGGGTCTTATACAGCGGGCACATTAGCCACCACCATTGCGATAAAACATCTTGCAAACGAAAATATTGCAAGTGCACCTAATATTATTTTACTAGACTTAGCGTCAATCATACAAACATCTGTAATTGACTTACACAAATAGTTTAGAGCTATTCTGAATTATTTGTTCTGTTTTGGGAAAACATAAAGATTTACAGTCACTTCTTTAGGCAAATCTTCGGGTTTATATTTTGGGAAAAAGAAGCTGCGCTCCTTATCTAGCTCTTTTTTATATAATTCTAAAAACTCAGATACATCATTACCAACATAAAGCGTACCTAGACCATTAAATTTTCTAATCATTCTATCGTGATTCTCTTTACCAGGAAAAGTCGCCGTTAAAACAATATAGTCTTTCTCTCTTTTAAGTACTTCGCCTTTATAACCAAATCGCTTCAATATTTTGAAAGCCTCATCTTTAGCTTTTTCTGTATCTTTAACTTCTAAAAACGAATAAAAAACAACCTTTTTATCTTTAAAGTCTTTTAAGTCATATTTCTCTTTATCATCGCCTAATTGAATTGTGTCTTCTTCTTTTTTTATAAAATCTTTTGAAACTAATGGAATCTCATTTTTATTCAAAACAACCATTTCCGGTTCAACTTCCGACTCATCTTCATTTGGGTCGATTGTTTCTTTTGATTCTACTTCTTTTTGTTCTACTATTTGCTCTACCTTTTCAACGGCAGTTGTTTCAGCTTTATTTTCGACAGGCAAAGGTATTGTAGCGGTTATTTCCTCCTCTTTTTTTTCTACTTTATTTTCTACCTTTTCTTCAATTTTTTCGGGTTTGATTTCAACCGGAACTATGGTTTCAGCTTTTATTTCGACTTCTAACGAGTTTTGTGTATTTTGCTCTGGGGCTTTCTCAACCTTTTTCTCACTCGTAATCACCTCGCTATTTTCTTCAAACTCATCTGCATTGTCATCTTCCCAAGAAAACTCATGGCCATAAATATCTTCAAAAATAACCGAAAGTGGAGGGTTAATTGATTTTAGTTGATTAAAATCAACCTTTTGATTTTTTGGGTACCTGCCCTGCCAAAAATAAAACGATAAAACTAACAATAGGGAGACAAGAGATAAAACTGAAAGCAAAGCAACATTCTTACTCAAAAAAAGCCCAAAATCACTAGAAGTACCAAACTTCAAATTAATTTCTTTTATGCTATCTTCTAATTCTTTAGGTTGAATTATTTTTTTTGACTCCAATATACTTTTAACTTTGCTAATTTCTTCTTCTGAAAACCTTGGGCTTTGACAACTCTCAAAAATTGAGCGAACTTTAACAGCTTCATTAAAATATACTTCTGTAAATCGTTTTAAATAAGTCTCGTCATTTAATTCTGAAATTAATTCCTTATTTTTAAATGTATATAATTCAAAAAATACCCACTCCATAAAACTTTTGTTTTGGTTACGAAGCTTCAAGTTAGAAAAAGTTTTCTCTAATACTTTTCCTGTTTCTTCTAAGGCGATATTAGAATTGTTTCCATATACAATATAGAAATACTCAAAAATGGCAGGAGTTGTTTCTTGCATTAATTCAATAAATGATTTTCGACATCCCAATAAGGAATTTTCTAATAAACTCCAATTATCTTTCAAAATACTTCCCTTAAATGAATCAATATTTTTTGTTAAAATTGTATCAAAGTTTTGCAACACAGTCTCAAATAATTTGCTAGAACCATTTTTTATTCATTAATTCTGCACTTACACTTCTAAATAAGACGCTTAAAAAGCAAAAAGACTGTAAAATTTTACAAAATTTCGTTAAAATATGTCCTCTAACCAAAAATTTAATCACATTTTTAAGAAATTCTTTATGAGTTCCCAATTAACTTTATTTCCTGAAATCGAATGTTACCAAAGTGGTTTTATTAAAGTAGATAACGAACACAACCTATATTACGAACAATCAGGCAACCCAAATGGAAAACCTGTGGTTTTCTTGCATGGCGGCCCAGGCGCGGGAACTTCGCCAAAAGTTAGACGATTTTGGGACCCAAAATTCTATCGCATCATCTTATTCGATCAAAGAGGGTGTGGTAAAAGCACTCCATTTGCTTCTTTAAACAATAATACCACATGGGATTTGGTTTCAGATATTGAAAAACTAAGAACTCACCTAAAAATTGATAAATGGCAAGTTTTTGGCGGTAGCTGGGGAAGCACTCTCGCACTTAGTTATGCGAGCAAACATGCCAACCGCATTACTGAATTGATATTACGAGGAATCTTTACTTTACGCAAAAAAGAATTGCTTTGGTTTTATCAGGAAGGTGCCTCTTTCCTATATCCTGATGCATGGGAACCATACCTAAATTTTATTCCGAGCGGTGAACGCAGCCAGATGATAGAGGCGTATTATAAGCGATTAACTTCTACAGATGAAGCGATAAGAAATAAGGCTGCCAAAATATGGAGTATTTGGGAAGGTAGCACGAGCCGCTTATATATGGATCAAGAACTAATTAGTAAATCTGGTGAAGATCAATTTGCCTTGGCATTTGCTAGAATTGAATGCCATTATTTCATCAACAAAGGTTTTTTTGAATATGATGGTTTTTTACTAGATCAAGTAAATCAATTTCGCCAAATTCAATCAACGATAGTGCAAGGACGATACGATATAGTTTGCCCAATGATTAGTGCATGGGAACTGCATAAAAATTGGCCTGAAGCCGATTTTAAAATAGTTCAAGATGCTGGCCACAGTGCCTACGAAGCAGGCATAACTCACGAATTAATACTGGCAACTGAAAAATACAAAAATAATCAATAGCCAAGGGTAACTCGTAGCAAATTGTAGAGACGGGTTTCAAACCCGTCTCTACTGCGCCAATTGTAAAAAAATAAAAATACACTTAGTAGATACAGCCAAGGAAAATAAATAATTCAAAAGATTATTTCACTATTCTAAATAGAATTTATGTTGCCAATTTTCTATAATGCAAAACTTTAATTTTTGAAACAACATTTTTTATATTTTTTCCCACTGCCACAAGAGCAAGGGTCATTTCTGCCTGTTTTTTCTTTTTGCAAAAATGGCGTTAAAGCAAACAAATCTTCTTCCTTCTCGTTTTTATCTATAAGGAAGTCTTCTTCATCGTCGTCTAAATCATAATCGTATTCATCACCTAAATCGGAATCTAAATCATCCAAATTAAAAGATGTCCATTTTTGCAGTTCTTCAATAACATCCGTTATTAAATGAAAATGGGTTATTTTTTTAAAATTTTCAATTGCTTCTTCATTGGTAAGCCCAAAATATTTATGTGTTTCAGGGCGTTTAGAATAATAATCACTGATTCCTTTTTTAAGAAATATATTTTCAACATCATCTTTAAGTTCATCTATACTTAAGAAAGGAATTGAGGTAAGCAGTGTTGCAAAAGCAAAAGAACTATCGTCCTTTAGCTTTCCAACTAAAAGAGATCGAATATACTCAACAACTTCTTTTCGAGGAAGCATCTCATTACCCCATAATATGATCATGGCGTTGATAGCAGCAGACCTTGTATATTCGTTTAAATTTTCATTTTCGATCATCACTTTTAGTTTATTAAAATCACCATCATATGTGGATGCTAATATGCGACTTAAATCATAGTAAACCAACGACCCTGTTGCACATATTGCGTTATTGCCTGGTATAGAAAAAAAGTCAACAATTAATGAAAACGCTTTCGTTTCACGGAATTGAGCTAAAAGATGCATCGCAAGAAAGTGCAAAGAAAAATCTGGGGCATATAAATAATCCTTAATATTATTCTTAACAACCTCAATTTCATGTAACAATCTAGGCGTAATTAAATCTTTTTCTTGGATAGCCATTCTTAAGGCTTCTTCTGGTATTTCGAAATCCACACATTGCAGTTTAGAAATAATTTCATCTATGGTCATAAAACTCATTTTTTAAAAAAGTTATAATTGCTTATAAAATAATACATAAACTAAAGTCTTCATTTTCGTGTATATCAGCTAAAAAACAGATAGCTAATACACCACCAACCTTATACCATAACCCCCCAGAAATGCAAACTCCTTCTATGTAAAAAGAATAGTTGCTAAAATTAATTATACATTATAATTCGTCTTGACAAACTACATTCGTTTTTATGTTACCTATATTTTAGTATAATACGAAATAGTCAACAGAATTAATAACTAACAAATTTCGATACTGCGCCCTTCTTAATGCTTTTCCTCTACTATTTCACTCTTTTCTTGCGTTTAGTGTTAATAATCTAATCGTATTTAGACAATAATTTCTCAAAGATACTTCAAGCAGCCTGTCCCTAGAAGCTAAATTTGCTACTCGAAAACTTCTGGCCGCTATTTTAATTCGAGCTTGTGATGTATGCAATGTGATCCAAATGATTCATGGATTTAAATCTAAATTTACAAGTTGCCTAACATATTCTGGTATAGCAATTTTAAACCAGTGGTTAAGTTTTTTTCTTGGCTTGATAAAAAAAGGCTCATTAAATACTGACTTTTAATTGTGATTTATATTTGAATTTTTAGGCGATTTTAAAAAGTAATTTTTTCTCTTCATTTTACAAATAACATTTTGAAATAACAAATTATTTATATAATTCACTTATGTCTATAGTGCAGAAACGATGGATTTATTTTTAATTTCAATCCTGCATTGCAAATAAAACTAGTTATCTTTACCTCTAATACTGTAATTTTAAGAGATATTTAATGAAGGAAAATTCTGCTCTATATTTTAAGAGATATAGAGAAACAATTGGCTTTAAAAATCAAAATGATGCTAAAGATTATTTGGCGGGCAAAGATGTTACACCAAATATTGATTTAAAATATATAGACGCTCTAAATTCTAGAGTAAAAGGAATTATAGAAAGGCTAAATGGAGTTACAGAATGTTTTTATAAAAGAGAAGATATAGATGTATTTATAAATGAACATGTCTTTAATGTTTACGATAAAATCCAGAAAGCAAAGTTATTACCTAAGCTAAATAATCAAGGAAGACGTCCCGAAGAAGTTCTGTTTTCTTGGATTCGTGGCTATACCATATCAGAGTACTTCACGCCAGCAATATCTCGAATTCTTTCTGTAAATTTGAAATCTATAACTAAAATTGGCGATGATGATTTAAGCAATATTCAGACATTTAAGAGAAGCCCAAAAGCTGATTTAGAAATTAAAAAAAATAATAAAAGAATTAGAATTGAAGTGCAATCTGGGTTCCAAGGAATTAATGATATAAAGGAACATAAAGTTAGAGAAGCGCACAAAGTTTTGGCTGAATTAAAAATTAAAACTATTTGTATTCATATTGATTTATTTAATGGTCAAGTAGCTTTTGTACAGTTGGATTCTATCAAGGATAATGATGTAAATTGGGTAACTCGGCAACAAATGGAAGGGCAGAGCGTTTTTACTATAGATCAAAATTTTTTTAAGTGGCGATTACTAGACAAATTACCAAAATTTAATGAGCTGGAATTTGATTTATGAATAAAGATTTATTTGCAGTCGAGTTGTTTAGTGGTGCAGGTGGGCTAAGTATTGGCTTGGAACGAGCTGGCTTTAAAATAGTTTTGGCGAATGAAATCGAGACTGATTTCGCAACTACATTTTCGCTTAACCACCCACATACAAAAGTTATCAATGATGATATTCATAATATTAATTTTAAAGAAGAGTTAAAAAAACTAGAGATAAACAAAATATCACTAGTCTCTGGCGGGCCTCCTTGTCAAGGCTTCAGCACAGTTGGCTCAAAAAACAAACAAGATCCAAGGAATAGCCTTTTTTATGAATATTTGAGAGTGGTTTCTGAGTTAAACCCAGACTATGTAATATTTGAAAATGTATCTGGATTTAAAAATATGTATGAAGGTGAAGCATTTTCTTCTTTGCTTATCAACCTTGATAATTTAGGATATAATACAGTAAGTGGAATACTAGAAGCTTCAGATTTTGGTCTGCCGCAGATTCGACTTAGAACAATTGTTGTTGGGTGGAAAAAATTATTGAATAAAATTAGCTTGCCCACTCCTACTCATTTTGACCACCAAAATCTTTTTGGCGATTTACAAAAGCATACATTAATGGATGCAATTTCTGATTTACCTTCAATTGAAGCAAATCAATCATGCAATGAATATTTATCAAAACCAAAAAATAATTACCAGAAATTTATACGAGGTGAGTGTAAATATTTAACAGAACACAACAGTTCGAATTATGGGTCAAAAATGCTTGAAATATTGTCTTTAATCCCAGAAGGTGGCACCATAGAAGATTTACCAGAGAGACTTCGACCTAAAAGTTATTTTAAAAACACATACGCCAGATTATTGCCAAATCAACCTTCACCAACAATAACAAGAAATTTTGGCACACCATCTTCTTCAAGATGTGTACATCCATTTCAAAACAGAGCTCTAAGCACACGAGAAGGAGCTAGACTTCAAGGATTTCCAGATTCTTATCGATTCTTTGGCAGTAAAACTTCAAAAAATCTTCAAATTGGAAATGCCGTACCACCAATATTTGGAGAGGTAATTGCACAACAGATAATAAAAAGCATTGCTTACAAGATACCAATACAATTTGCATAATACTAAAAAACTGATAATTCTAACTCCTCCTGGGAGATTAAGGCTGCTCTAAAAATCTCTCTCACACAAAATATTATCACCATTTCAATAGTTGTTAAACTACATTTTAAAACACAGGAGTCAAATTTCTCTAGACTTCAAAAATCGCAATGACAGACAGGGAAAAAGATACAAATTAACATTAAATTCAATAATAAGACTAAGTCCCAGTATTAAAAAATTTTTTTATGTTTACCATTGCAAGATAAAAATTTTAAAATAGCGTTGGCTTGTACTTTTCTAAAAAAATCAAATTGTTTTTAAGCTTTATTTTCGACCCTTTACAGAAAGGTTCTAAAATAGAAATTTTTAATGCCAAGATGCTCTGCTAGTCTTTTCAATATTCAGACAAAATGTTGCAAAATTTTTGTAAGCAAGAAGAACTTTGGTGCATCACTGTTTTCAAATAAAACACCCTGATTTGTTATTTTTGGAGTAGATAATCGGAATCAGAGCACAATGACCGTAAATCATTAAAATACTATCCTTGATTTTGTTGTTAATTTTTTTGGGTCTTAGCTTTTGAGTTGCCCTCAAATGATGTATCTTTAAGTTAAGAAGGCAAATCCAAAAACTATTCTGTCAAAGCTTTTTGCAGATGTTCTGCTAGTTCTTTGATTTCAGGGTCATCTTGGTTCATCAATAAAAACATAATGAACTGCTGGGGGGCACTGGGTGAATTAAAACCGTGTTTTGATAAAATCACCGATAGCTTGGGGGAAACTAACTGCATCATTGCCATAGGGTCACTTAGTATTTCAGGGTTGCTTTTGGCAGCTAATAGAGCGTTTTTAAACTCGGCATCATTTAATGTTTCTAAGAAATCTGGTACCATTAACAAAATGCTGCTTTTATCTATTTCCATCCATTAGACCTTGTTATAGTTAAAATAATCACTTAATGTCTCTACCGGCAATTCTTGATTAAAAGAATAAACATGTAAACCAGGTACACCCTCTTTAATAAGTTCGGCAACTTGGTTTCTGGTAAAGTCCTGACATGCTTTCGTACGATCTTGCCCTTCGGGGTATTTTTCGTAAATATCTGAAATTGCAACAGGAATTTTCACATTATTCATTTTTGAAAATTTAATCGTGGTTTCAGCATTACTTGGTAACCAAATACCAGGAATCAAAGGAACGGTTGCACCCAAATCTCTCATTCCATCACGCCAACTTAAAAAGCTTTTATTACAAAAGAAAAATTGAGTAATAATAAAGTTGGCTCCAGTATCTATTTTGTGTTTTAGAAATTTTCGATCGTTTTCCAGATTTTCGGATTGCACATGACCTTCTGGGAAGCCAGCCCCACCAATATCAAAGTTAAAATTGTTTTTTAAATAAGCAATAAGTTCGCTTGCATATTGAAAACCGTCTTTTTGAGCTACGAATTTTTCAGAACCAATCGGTGGGTCACCTCTTAAAGCCAAAATATTTTTTATCTGTAATGCTTCATAAATTCTAATAATTTCGTCAATTTCAGCTTTGTTATGCCCAACACATGTAAAATGCGGCATAACATCATAATTAAACTCATTTCGTATGTATTTCACAACATCTATGGTACGATCTCGTGTGGAACCACCAGCACCATAGGTTACCGAAACATAAGCTGGGTCATATTTGACAAATTGTTTTAATAACTCGAATATTTTAAGTAAACCTTGGTCTGTTTTTGGTGGAAAAATCTCTATAGAGGCAACTAGTTTTTTACTTGCAAACTTATCAGAAATTTTCATTTTTCCCTAACTATCAATAGTACACAAATGGTAAAAATGAAAGGGATTCTAAAAGCCCACTTAGACATTTCAAAAGAAATAGGGGTCTAATCTTGAATTTATACTATTAGGTGATAAAATCAAACCCCCGATTGATTATAGAATATTTTTTCAAAGTGCATATATGCCAAGCAAAGAAAACCTTACCACTACTTCTTTTCGATTAAGCGATTCCGTTCGTGCACAATTGAAAATATTAGAAGGCGAACTATACTCGCAAGGTGCAAGAAAAGCAAACGATGTTTTAAAATATTTAATTGAGTTTTATAGCAAGAAAAAAGAATCTGTTCCTCGTGAATCTACGCAACCAGAGCGATAGAAAATAGATGCCTTCTTCATTTGCCTCAATAGGTAATGCTGTGCCTCCTGATGCTTTAGGTAGTGATCTTCAACCAGATAAAGACGCCATTATCATTCCATTAACTTCCATTGAAATTTCTGCTGATGCTCCGCGCAAAGATTTTGATCAAGAACAAATACAAGAGTTAATGCATGATATCAAAAACAAAGGTGTACTAGAACCTATTTTGGTTAAAAAAGGCACAAATTTAATTGGCAAACCTTCCAAATTTTTGTTAATAAGTGGTCATCGCCGTTTACGCGCAGCTATTGGTCTAGGCTTAGAAACCATACCCGCAAGGCTCGCAAAGTGTAATTCCGATGAAGATAAACTGGCAATTCAACTGAGTGAAAACATCCAAAGAAAAGATCTTCACCCTATCGAAATTGCTCTCCTTTTAAAAAGTTTTTTGGAACTTGGATACAAAGAAAAAGAAATTGCAGACAAGATTTCGAAATCGATTTCATGGGTTAGTAAATATAAAAAAATTAGTAAAATGCCAAAACAAATCATAGAAGATTCCTTTTCATTTAAGGCAACTTTGAGCGATTTGTTAACTCTAGAAAGCCACTTTCCAAAACATTCAGATTTAATAACTGCCTGGGAAATATATAAAAAAGAAGGGCTTAAAAGCGCGCTAAAAGGCAGTTTTGAGCAAGAAAACGATATAGAGGAGAAACCCATACAAAATGAAATTGCCCCGAATTCTAAATGGGAAAATATTTCAGGCATCACAAGAGAATTTTTAATTGTAACAAAAAACCAAAATGTGTTGAATTGCAGAATGCAAGTGAGCGAATCGAAAACAAATGATGTTAGAGTCATAATGCCTAAGAATTACACGGTGGAAGAAATCAAAGAAATTTTCGAAAAAATCATTCAATCGATTAATACAAAGTGACTAATACTACAGAAAAAAAACACTATTTATCCTCTTTCAAAATAAAAGCAATTGCTTCAGTTGTATTGCTGATTGCGGTGTTTTATATTCTCTGCTACAACTTCACAACAACCAAAGAACTCGCCCTAAAAACACAAACGGAGCTTCTAAAAAATACTGATAAAACAGAGGAGTCCATTAGTCAAGATCAAAATCATTTAGACCCTAGATTTCTAAAAGATTTAGACATAAGGTGGGCAGAATTTAGCACAAAACTCGAAAAAGAAAGAAGTGCAATGTTTTTTATTTCGAAAACCGAATTAACAAATTTTCTAAATTTAAATTCAAATTTAAAAGACTGGCAAAAAAATAAAATTTTTAAAGTAGAAAACCAAACCTTATTTAGCCATGTGTTTATCCCAGTAGTTGATATCCCCTTTTTAAAATATTTCCCCGGCATCAACAACCGTATTGTTCACTTAAAAATGGGAATAATACCTATAAGTCACAGAAACACTGCGCACATTGCCATCACAAGCTTAGCGCTTCCTAACTGGGATACTCCTTTGAAGGCTATTAATATCAAATGGCCGATTAACATCCCCAACCAGACCTGGAAGCATTTTAACGCTATGATCATTACAGAGTTTGGCGTTTTTTTAAAATTTGAGATAAGCAGTTAGTATTGAAATTTGATTCACCTTAAGTTTAATTTAAACTTCTTAAGGCTTCAGAAAATGGCAAGTGTGATCGAAAGAAAATCACAAAATCGGGGCGATAGGATTCGAACCTACGGCCTCAACGTCCCAAACGTTGCGCTCTAGCCAAGCTGAGCTACGCCCCGAGCTAAAAGGGCTGAGAAGTATAACTCATTGTAAACTTATAACAACATTTTTTTAGTCATTTACCCTCAAATTCTAAATATTCTTTTTAATTTCTCGTATTTTTGGTATAATCCCCGCCTAAAAATTAACAGATTAGCAATACGATTAACTAAACGGAGTAGGAAAAACATGGCGATTACAAAAGAAGAAAAGGCAAATTACATTCAAAAATACGCTAAAAACTCAAAAGATTCAGGTAGTCTTTCAGCGCAAATTGCAATTTTGACCCATAGAATTAACTATATAACTGAGCATTTAAAGATCCATTCTCATGATGAGCATACTAAAAGAGGTTTAATTAACTTAGTTAACGATAGAAAAAGCAAATTAAAATATTTAAAACGTAAAAATGAACAAGCCTATGCAGGTTTGATGAGCTCTCTTGGTATCAGAGCATAATTTCTCTTTTGAATTTAGAATTTCCCCTTTTCGATACAAATAATGCAGAGAGGCGACTATCTCTCTGCTCGAATTTTAACATTAACATAGGCTAAAAAATTTATGAATCTTGGCGTCACAACAAGCAAACAGAAAAAAATTGGAGATTTAACAATTTCGGTTGAAACCGGTAAAATCGCAAAACAAGCAAACACAGTATTATTAAGAATGGGTGATTTGGTTATATTAGCTTCGGCTGTAGCGGAAAGCAAACCTAAACCAGACTTGGATTTCTTTCCTCTTTTAATAGATTACCGTGAAAAATATTATGCGATTGGCAAAATCCCAGGTGGTTATCAAAAAAGAGAAGGCAGACCTTCTGATCAAGAAATTATAGTCGCAAGAACAATTGACAGACCCATTCGCCCTTTGTTTCCAGAAGGGTTTAAAAACGAAACTTCGATCAATATCGTTTTGTTATCCGCCGCTTTAGATCACGATGTAGATGTTTTTGCAATGAATGCGGCATCTTGCGCCCTAGGGATATCAGACATTCCATTTGGCGGACCCGTTGGTTGCGTTCGAGTTGGTTATGTAAATGATCAGCTAGTATTATTCCCTACGAATGAGCAATTAAAAACATCAAAATTAAACTTAGTCGTAGCAGGTACTGCAACTGCAGTAACCATGGTAGAATCTTTAGCTTATGAATTGAGCGAAGAATTAATGCTCCAAGCAATTGACTTTGGTCATAAACATGTCAAAGAGCTAGTCAGTCTACAAACAGAGCTAATCAGTGCCGTAGGTAAACCAAAATTTTCATTCGAAAACAAGTCTAATAAAGCTTTATTAGAAGCTTTAAAAAGCGGTTATTCAAAACCGCTTGAAGCAGCCCTTCACACAGTTGTTAAAGCGGAAAGAGCATCGGCTGTTAAAGCAGTGAAGTCAAAAGCCAAAGAAGATTTAGCAACAAAAAATCTAGCTGCCGACGAAAAAACATTTGATGCAGATTTTGGCGAGCAATGGGAAAAACTACAAGAAGAGATAATGCGAAACATGATACTTGCTGGTCAACGCGTTGATGGCAGAAAAACAACTGACATTCGACCTATTTTAGTAGATGTGAAATTTCTACCAAAAACACATGGTTCTGCCGTTTTCACTAGAGGCGAAACACAGGCTCTAGTAACGGCAACTTTAGGCACCGTTGATGATGGCCAAAAAGTTCAAACCGTTACTAGTGATTATGTAGAACACTTTATGCTACACTACAACTTCCCTCCATACTGTGTAGGTGAAGTTGGCGCACCTCGTGGTACAGGGCGTAGAGAACTAGGGCATGGTAATTTAGCGCGTAAAGCCTTAATTCCAGTTGTGCCGAAATCAGAAGACTTCCCTTATTCCATAAGAGTTGTTTCTGAAATTATGGAATCTAACGGGTCATCTTCCATGGCTTCTATTTGCGGAGGCACTATGTCTCTTATGGATGCTGGAGTACCAATTACAAACCCAGTTGCCGGAATTGCAATGGGCTTAATTAAAGAAGGTAGCAAATATTCTATTTTGAGCGATATCCTTGGTGACGAAGATCATTATGGCGATTTAGATTTTAAAGTTGCTGGTACACAAAACGGCATTACAGCCCTTCAAATGGATATAAAAATTGACGGTTTAACTTTAGATATTATGAAAGACGCTTTGGCACAAGCAAAAGTAGGCAGAATTCATATTCTAAAGGAAATGATGAAGGCCTTATCTGCACCTCGTTCTTCTATTTCTGAAAGCGCCCCTCGTGTAATTAAAATGAAAATCAACCCAGATAAAATTGGCAAATTGATTGGGCCAGGCGGAAAAACAATAAGAGAAATTCAAGAAACTAATAAGTGCGAAATTTCAATTGATGACAGCGGTATAGTTACGCTAAGCGCATCCAATCAAACAGATCTAGACAAAGCAATTGGCGTTATTGAAAACTTAGTTTGTGAACCAGTAGTTGGCAAAATATACCAAGCAAAAGTGAAAGCTATTAAAGATTTTGGCGTATTTGTCGAATATATGCATAGCTACGAAGGTCTTGTGCATGTGAGCGAATTTACTGACAACAAAATGAAGGAAATCAAAACTGGTGATTCTTTAGCTGTAAAGCTTACAGGGTTTGATTTTCATGGTAGAGCTAAATTAGTTCATAAGGAACTAAACGAGCCAACTCCATCTAGCCAAGAATAAATTATATGCCAAAATGCAACCTCATAAATAGGGGTTGCTTTTGCTTTTTTACCTTATCAAAAAACTTCCTTGCCAAAAGTTATCCCCAATTTCATTGAAACTCAAGCATTTTTTTTGAGTGCCGACAGCTTCGTGTATTGATTGCCAACCAAAATTTAAATGATAGAATCGAAAAAAAAAACGATTGAATAAAACTAGTCTATATTGCATGCTAGATGTGGTAACTATTTAAAACGCATTGAAGTTTTATTCTTTTAAATGATTAAATAAATTAGGCTATTGCTTTAAATGGACCCAACTCAATTTCAAGAAGCAAGAAAATCGGCAAGACTTCCAACACAAAGATCATTAGAAGAGGATAATATATTAGGTATGCTCGCAGTAATGGTTGGCTATATCAACCAAAAAGACCCTGCTTTTATGGAAGCGATTTCAACAAATCGAACAGAATCCATTTTAAATCGATTCGTTCAAAGAAAACTAATTAAAAACCACCAAGCAGAGGCTATTAAAGCAGCTTTAGCTGAAACTAGCTTTGTTGATTCCGAAAAATTCGGTGCCTTATTTTGCAAAAAATACGGCAATGAAAATTTAAAAAATATAGAGTTGGCTTGCCAAATACAAAAATCTCGAAAAGGAGAAGCCAATGAATTTATCGGCCAAATTTTATTAGAACTTGGCCATGCAAATCTGAATCAAATCATTGAGATTTTAAAAATTCAAGAAAACGAAAGAAGCCAAAACAACCAAGACCTTCTTTCGCGAATAAAAATATTAGAAAAAACACTCAAACCTTCGCCTATCGTTTATTTTCGACAAGAGTTCCCTGAGGCTTTTTGGATTCTTACTTCATTTATACTTATTTTGAGTCTTCTACTATTGTACTTCCTGGTTTCTTGATAATCTTTTTAACTATTTTCTTGATTGTCACTTTAGGCTTTGATAAATATGTATCTCTACCATAAATTTTAATCTTAATTGACTCCACCAACTCATAAATAACTGGTAACATAAACATAGTCAAAATAGTTGCAAAACTTAAACCAGAGATAAAACTGATGGCCATACCACTCCAAGTTGGTGAATAATGCGGAAAGCCAAATGCGGTAGGCGATAACCCTAAAACTGTGGTCACTGTTGTTAAAATAATAGCGCGCATTCTTACTCCACACCCATCCACAATGGCAGCTCGCAATGATTTACCGCTTCTTCGTGCAACATTTATAAAATCTAATAACACCACGCTGTCATTTACTGCTACACCTGCAAGTCCAACAACACCCATAAAAACATTTATCGTAAAATATTCTCGTGTAAACAACAAGCCAAGAATAACCCCTAAGGAAGCAAATAATAGCGTTGACAAAATAATGATGGGCTGAATATAACTTTGAAATAGCCATGCTAAAATTACATACATAATCATCATAGCAACCAAAAAAGCCATTTGCAAAGAATCATAGGAGTCTTGGGTAGATTTAAATTCTCCATCAAAACTAACTTGTGCACCACTATATTCACTTGAAATTGATTTATAAAATTCTTTAACTTTGGCGTTTACTAGTTGTGGACTTAATGCAACAGAATTTTTATTTTCTTTATTCGTTAATTGTTTAAATGTATCTGCTATCAAAGTTGAAATAGAAGGAATGTTTTCTGTATCTTCTTTTATATCTGCTATTATCTCAATAGATCTTTGCTCATTAAAACGATTCAAAGTAGAAATTTCTGGCATGTATTCGAATCTTGCAACATCTGAGATTAATACAGGAGATTTAGCATCTTCCACAATTGGAATATTCAAAATATCTTCGGGTTTACTTAACTCCTTTTCATCGACCATTACTTTCAAAGGAACATCTTCTCTTGCGGCTCGATACTGCCCAACTACTTGACCATCGATTAAACCCGCTCCAATACCCAAGATATCCATGGAGGTTAGTCCATAATCTTTGGCCTTTAAAGATTTTGTTTTCATCATTGCAACTTTACGGGTATCGCTCAAATCATTTTGTAAATTGGCTAACCCCTCAAATTCAGGCGATGTTTGCAGGTATTCATAGATTCTATTGGCAAGCAAAACTACATTCTTTTCGTTTTGCCCAAAAACTCTTATGCTAATGGGTTTGCCCCTTGGCGGCCCCTCATAATGCGGTCGAACCGATACCTTAACTTCAGGTGGCAAAATTGGTCTAACTCTTTCTAACATAGTATCTAAATGCTTTTTGGGGTTATTGACGGGGTAATCAGAAAAATGTTGTTTATCTATATCAGGCATAGTAACTGTCACCATACCAAACTGATAACCAAAAAATTGAAGATAGTCTTCATTCATATACATCCCTGCAACAGCACTCACTACATCGTATTCTTTATCTCCCCCTTTTTTAACTTCTTCTGTTAATGCCATTAAATACTCGTGTGTTTTAGTGAGCGGGGTAGAAATAGGTGCTTCGATAGTAATAAAATATTGAGGATAGGTATCAGGGAAAAATTTCACACGAATTAAATTGCTCTTGCCTGACAAACTTAACATTAGAATTCCAAAAGAAAAAACACTTAACAAGACTAAAAAAGACAAAGCAAGAAATTTGTGATTTAGGAAAAACACTAAGATTTTTCCATATAAAAAATCGAGTTTTTCTTTTACATAGTTTGGCTTGGCAACTGCTTTTTTAACTAATTGCTTTTTGGGTGTTAGGTCATAATAATGTAGCGGCAACATCAATAACGCTTCAATTAAGGACGCAATTAATGCAAATGAGATAGCTTTGGGGAAAATAGCAAAAAAAGCACCAGTAGAACCTGTCATTAGCAACAAGGGCATAAAGGCTGCAATTGTTGTCAGCGATGCGGCCGTCACTGGCATAATCACTTCGCTCGTGCCATTAACTACTGCGTCATAAACGCTCTCGCCTTCTTCTCGATGCCGGTGAATATTTTCTAATATCACAATCGCATCACCGACAATCATCCCTGATACTAAAATAAATGCAAACAGCGAAATCTCATTGATAGAATTGCCCGTTACTCTAAAAAAAATCATTGTTACTAAAAAGGAAAAGGGAATACCGATAATAGACAAAAATGCGTTTTTAAAGCCTAGAAAATAATGCATTAGTATGTAGATAAACAATATACCTGTCAATAAACTGGCACTTAAAGTCTTAACCGACTCATCAATCGTTTTAGTACTATCCTCTGTCACAATATATTTAAATTCGGCTTTACCCTTATAATCTTCCTTAAATTCTTCTGTTAACCGAATCGCTTCTTTTTTTATTGAAATAGCATTTCCTATTTCTGTTTTATGTACCGCAATACCTAAACAATCCCTACCATCTGCTGATAATAATATGGTTGGCTTTTGGTAACTCATCGAGGCATCCGTAATAACATCACTCAAACGCACAAAGTTACCATCACCATCTCTTCGAATAATAATATTTAAAACCTCTTCAGTACTTTTGATTTTCTCATCAGCTGTTAAAAATATTTCTTCAACACCAACTTTTAACGAGCCCATTGGAATGTTTACATTGGAAGTTTGAATCGCTCTTACAACCGATTGAAAGGGAATACCAAATTTTTTCATTAATTTTGGCGATAGCTTTATGTGGTATTCTTGCTCATGATTACCAATTAACTGTACTTTACCTACACCTTTTATTCCTTCCAACTTAACTTTAAGATCTCCTGCAATAAGATTTAAGGCATTATGGTCATGATTACCGAAAATGTTTAATTGAACAACAGGTGCCCATTCGTTTACCTTTGCTTCTTCAACAGTAAATGGCCTAACATAACTTGGTAAATCTTTTTGAATTGACTCTAACCGAACTTTTATGCTCGCTGTTATGCTTTCATAATCTGAGCCATCCTTATAGTGCACTTTTATGGAACTGCGATTGCGCGAAGAAGTCGACTTGATAAACTCGACATCTTTTTCTTTTTTAATTTCTTTTTCCATTCTAGAGGTGACTAGCTTTTCTACATCAGCAGGTGCTGCCCCATATAAATATGTAGTAATGAATATATCACCCATATTAATATTAGGGTAACGCTCAATGGGAGTATTTAATAAACTATAGGCACCAGATATTAATAATATGACATAAAGCACATTATTTAATACTTTTTGCCTGATACACGACTTAATGATATTTTTCATATAAACCCAATCTATTTTTTAATTTTCAACTTCATTCCGAGTTCAAGCCCTACTCCTTGAATTTCTGCTATCCCTTTATTTGACTTTAATATTTTTACCCTTATTTTTTGGTCTTTATCAGTCATCACAGAATATTCTTCGTAGGACTCGCTGATTGCTTTTTCGGATACCGTAAAACTGTTTTGACTTGGCACTTCTAGCACTAACAATGTCTTGATACCGCCTACTTTCTCGACTGGGTATTCAATCAACTCCAAATCAACTAAAATCTTACGACTCATTTCATCAAAATAACTATGACGACGCAATAGTTTTGCTTTAGCTTTTTTTTGATAATCTACTAATTCTAAATCGAATTCTTTTTTTGATTCTAATATCTGAAATTCTTCAAATGTAACCGATATTGGAATTATCAAACGCTGATAATCACCATATCTAGCAAGTGGCACACCTGGCCCTGCTAATGCCCCTACCTCTAAAAATCTTTGCTCCAAAGTATAGCCCGTTGGGCCAATAATAGAGAATTTTTTTGACTCTTCTATTAACTGATCTAGCTGGTTTTCTTTTAGCTTTTTCTCTAATATAGCCAAGTCGCGTTTTAAAACAATATCGTTAAATGCTACCTCTGGAATACTATTTGATTTTAAAAGTTTTTCATTGCGCACCACTTCTTTTTCTAGAAATTCTATTTGGCGTGCTGCTATATCTAACCCTAATTTTATTTGCGTTATTAACAATTTTGTGTTGGTATCATCAAAAGTAAAAATAGTTTCATTCTCTTTAACAACCGAACCAATTTCTCCACTAGTCTTTAAACATTTACCCGCTACTTCTGAGGAAACTGTTAGGCTTCTATAGGCTCGCGTATACCCATATATCTCTATCCTATTGGTGGTTTTTTCTAATGTTGCAAAATCATTTGCGAACAAAAAACCATAAGTAATTGTAAACACCATAACAATTAAAAAACTTTTCATCTTTATTTCCCCTTAAATAGAATTGCTCTGAATTTGAATTGCTCATAAGCTAATTGTTTTTCTAAAAATAAATCATCCGCACGAAAACTATACTGAAAAATTAAACCATCAACACTAGAAGTGAAAGATCGAATAAATTCCAAAGGGTTATCAAGTGAATGAAATTCTCCTGTTGCAAGACCCTCTTCATAATAATCCATAAAAACTTTTTCTGTAAAAATCTGCCGGCTGCGTAATAATTCAGCAATGCGCCCTTGATAATTTTTGTCGGTGGCTGCTAAAACTAAAAGTTCATAAAATAAAAAACAAGATTTACTCTGATTTGGAATGATTTGCAAAATAAAATATTCTAGTAATTTTTCAATTTTTTGGCTTAAAGTAAACCCTGCTATCTTTTTAAATTCTTCCATTTCACTTTTACAAAAGTCTATATGAACACGACAAGCTTCAAATAAGATTTCAGGCTTACTCTCAAAAAAACTATAGACGGTGCCTTTACCAATTTCGGCGGCAGTTGCAATATCCTGAATTGTCGATTGGGAATACCCAACTTGACTAAAAACCTGCCCCGCAGCAAATAGAATTTGTTCTTTTGTTATCATAAAACCTATATAGACTGACTGGTCAGTCATTTTAGCAAACTCTTTGGCAAGTCAATAAGTTATACTAGAAAATAGTAAATATTTTCTATTTGAAAATATTTGGGCGGTTTTATTTGAATTTTGCACCATTTCCCACATACAACTTTATTACAGTATGCGTGCACAGAAAATGAATTTCATTAAATAAAGCCAAATAAAAACAATTCAGACAACTAGGCCAAAAGAGTCTTATTAACTTTTCTAATAAACACCCAATGCCAATACCAAAAAATTAATGCAACAAAACCCGCAATCGACCCAAAATCATTCGGAATAAGAGAAACTATTTGTGCTAAACACCAACCAAACCCCGACACCTTGCCAAAGGTCTTGAAAGAGGACAGCTTAGAGTTTATGGATGCTTCTTTTTCTATGGATTCAGCTACATGGAAAATTATAAAAAAATCTTCAATGAAATTGTAGGGCAAAAGAAACATTAACCAAACACTGTTTGGATTTACATTTCGCGATTCTGGCGAAACTAAATTAAGCAATTTGATGAGATCAAGAGCATAAAAAAGAACAAATAACAAAAAAACAAAAACTATTAAAATCGAAATAGCTGAGCCAAATATCTTTAGCTCATTCAATACACCCCCCGAGGCACCTGGGTTCAATAATGGGTACAAAAGCCCTATAGCAATCGGAACACTCAGAAGTGCTTTGAAAAAAGTAAGGGGGGAATTTTTCATTTATGCTTAAAAATCAATATTGATTGGCATTTACTTAGCTGGCCTCTAACTATTATTGTGCTAATGGCGGGCTTGAAGCCCACCTCTACATGCTAAAGCTTTGAATTGCCTATTTTTTCTCAGCTATGATTTCAACCCCATTCAAAATAGTTGCTTTTTTAATTGCAGCTGGGTTTGGTTGTAAACCTATTTTAATTTCCGTTTTCGCAGAAATATTTTGAAAACTTTCAACAATCACTTTTTTAGAGGTTTTAGCTTTATTTAAAATATCAAGTTTTTCTGATACAACTTTACCCTGAATAGAAATATCCATTAAACGCTCACCTTCCTTGGTGTCTTCTGGCTCGCTAAAATACAAATTGACAGTAAATAAGGCTTCACCTCCATCTTTATTGCCCGTTGGCAAAGTAATTGTTTCAATATCTATAGCACCAGATGCCCCTACCATTGCATACCTAGAGTCGTTCATTAACAAGGAATGACCATTAAAATACGAAACTTTACTTGAAACTTTAATTGGAATTTCCAAAGACGGTCCTCCATTGGAAGGAAACTCTATCCATAGAGTTCCTTTATCGTCGATAAAATCGCCAGGTGCGCCCAAATTTACTCCTAGTTTTTGAATGGGTCCACTCCATTTTTGTTTAATAAATGTCCAAGACTCAACTTGAGGATTATGAATCAATGCCAAAGTTGTTTTATTTTGATAATTACAACTACATCCATTGGTGTAATCAGGGCTACTCAATATACCTTCTGCAATAATTAAGTTGTTGGTACAACTTGAGCGAAATCCTCCAAAATTCCCCGTTCCGCTATTATTACTTAAATCATAATACCCTGCTGCTGCAGAACGAAATGTGAGTAAATTTTTAGAACCAACTGGGCTATTACAACCATAATTTCTTGAATATTCCCAGCTCACTGGCAAACCGGTAATTTGGCTTTCAATAGTTTTAGGTTTACCGGTCAAAATATCAAACCCTTTACCTTGAGCTAAAATATCATTATTAATCAAAATAACTGGGCCTGAATAGGAGTTTGGCAAATCCCACAATAATTTACCCGTCTTACCTTGAATAGCACTCATTCTATTGTTAACTTCATCTTTTAGCATATCTCTAGAGGCTCGACCACCTTGAATCAATATGTCATGCTCCTCTGAATAACCTAACCAAGTACCAAAAATTCCTTCGGTAGTTGACCAAACCAATTCGCCCGTTTTTAGATTCATGGCATTCAAACTACCAACACCATCCGCATTTTCTTTCACGATTACCTTAAAAACAGTTTCTGGAACTAAATCAATCGCAAAGACCATTTCATTACCAACAACTATTGCGTTATGACGAAAACCAGTCTTAGCTTCTTTTGCCCACAACAACTTACCTGTAAAACGGTTCAAAACGGCTATTCCTTTGCTTGAGGTTGCATTCCAAGTAAACTCACCAGGTGTCGCTTTATCAGCATGCAATGGCTCCAAACCTGCAATTAAATAATCACCACTAACTGCAATATATCCCCATTTGGCTGGCTCTTTACCACCGGTTAAAGGTGGCAATACATAAGTATCTAAAGTATTGCCAGTGGCAGCATCTAACTTTTGACATTTACCCTGATAAGCTACATAAATAAAATCTGGCATTGATACATAATTGCTTCCAATAGCACTCGCACCTGGTTGGTGGGCACGATTTTTATAAAAATCACCTATTCCTTTAAATTCCTTTTCCCACAAAGATCTTCCCGTATAAGCATCATACGCTTGCATAGAGTCAGGGCCTTGCGTGATAACGCGACCATTGGATACACCAGGGTTGGGTGCATGCCCGTGTTTTCCATGAATCTTTTTAGGTGAAATACCGCCAAACCATAACACTCCTAAAGGCAATTTTGTAATTACATCTTTGGAAGCCACAGAATTTGTAGCATCGCCATAGTGATGTGTCCAATTAGATGCACCAGCTAATTGACCTTCTCGTGTTAATAAAGTCCATTCATTCTTTGTAGATACAACAGCCTTTTCTAGTTTATTTTCTTTAATTGCATTTTGAAATTTTTCTTTTAAGGCACCTGTTAATTTTAAAACTGCAGTACCACCATAAGGGCGTAAATTGCTAAAAATCAACTTTGTAAACTTCGCCAGATTTTCAATTGGAATTGAGATATTTTCTGCAACAACAATATTCGCTAAATAAGGTGGTAGGGCGCAATTGAAGGGGTCATCTGTAATAATAACAATTCGATTTCCATACAGACCATTTTCATCCCACTTCTTTCTAAATTTTTCGACTAGTTTACTATCAGACTCGACTACAACTATGTTAAATTTACTGGAGCCAACAAATTGCTCAATCATAGCGCCTGTGCCAATACCTAAAACAACGGCATAACCCTCTTTAGTTTTGCAAATTTCATATAAGGGGTCAACAAGGTTTGAGGAAGTTGCTGGTAGCGGTTTAATCTCTTCAGACTTTGTAACGACTTCATTTTTTACCAATTTTTCATCGGCAAAACAATACAAATGACCTTCTAAAGTTACAGCCCATAATTTATGATCCGCTGCTATAAGTTCCGTAATATTACCTTCTGGCACTACCCAAGTTTTCACTAAAGTTGGCACCGTAATTGATTTGTTCGTTTCTGGCAAATCATAACAATGTATAGTCTTATCTGATGTGCCATATAATCGATTGCCACTAATAAATTGTATATCCGTTTTTATCTTTTCATTCCACAACAATTTTAAAGGTAAAACAGGTTTAGTTTTGCCACCAGAGGTTACCGGTTCTTGAACAGTTATATTTTTTAAATCATTTGCTTGTAAAGAGCCACTATATATAAAATCTTCGTTAAATACATAAGGGCCTCTTAAATCACCACTTGGGTTCGAATTTTCATTCCAATTGGCATTTCCCGCAAAAAAAAATAGTTTTTCAGAAATTGGCGCAACAATTCCGCCGCTTTTATTTGGGATAAATAGCGTTTTGCCAGTCTCCTTGTTTAGACCAGCTGGGTGGGATCTACCGTTTGGCACCAGTATAATTTCTTTGCCTACTGATAAATACCCTTGTGGCGCTAAACCTGCAAAAGCAGGGCTTTGGTGCCCTTGTGTTCTGAATATTGCACCAGAGCCCGTATTAGACCAAATACATTTACCAGAATCTTTGTCTATTGCATATACAAAAGTACCCATGAATGGCCAAATTCCTGCTGCAAAAAAAACTTTCTGGCCATCAATCGTCGGTCCTCCACGCGCTACCCACATAGATGAAATTCGACTATTTGCAATGACCTTTGAGTCGTTTGGAGCCCCACGAAACTTCCAGACTAATTCCCCCGTTTTTATATTCAAACAATATAAGTGGCTATCGTCTGAAACGAAATAAATCTTTTCTTTGTTTGCAACAGGTGCAAAACGAATAGGTGCTTCCGCATAATATTTCCATAAGATGTCGCCAGACTCAGTTGATATTGCATATAAACAGTCATTTCCTGAGGAGGCTAAAAATAATGTTTTATCAACAACAATTGGGTGATAAGAAACATCAAATAATAAACCAGCTTCACTAGCATCATCTAACCAAGCGGGCACTAATGCAGGAAACTTTCTTGCCCAAGATAACTTTAAATTGTCAGATAAAACAATTTTCGAGCTACTAGATCTTTGGGCGTTTTGTCGAAAAGCTGGCCAATCATCATTAACCAAATTTTCCTGAGAAATCAAACACTGTGTTAAAGATAAAAAAATAATTAACAAAAATGCAAAATTCCTTTTTATTGTAAGAAACGACATATTTTATTTCCTTTTTTTGATTAAAGGGCTATTTATTAAGACAACTTCAATACTAGTAATAATTTATAAGATTCTAAAAACAAAAGAAAATTTAGAAACTACCTAAATGGTGTTTCTTCAAAATCAATCAAAGAAGCCTATTTGCTTAATTGGAGTACAAAATATACAATCTGTTTATTACGAACAATGCTCTAAAGCCTTTTTAATGAGCTGTTTTGCCTCATTTGGGAGGTCAATTGACAAGGCCATTTCTTGCCCTCGCAAAGACATTTTCTTCCAAGTTTTCTGAATGGCATTAATTACTTTATCTTCCGTAGTTTTAGCCATTAATGGCAAAAGCTGTATCTCTAAAAAAACTAAGCAAACAGCATCTTCTAAAGCTTGTGCATCACTATTTTCTTTTAAATTCTTACGGGTAATTATGTTGGTGATTGCTGTGATTGTAATAGGGTCAATTTTGTAAAGTTCCAAAATTTCAATGACCTTTTCCGCATGATATTTTAGTAAAAATGTTTTCCATTCATAATAACCCTTTAGGCCTTCTGGGTACCCTTTACGAGGAACCTCCCAGCGACCAATATGTGCCCCCCTTGCTGCCACGAGCAACTCACTAGATGGAGAGTCAACCAAACGCTGAACCCATCTTGTCACGCGAATCGAGTAAACTACTTCACAATTAATCATTTTATCTTCAAAAACTTCTCGATTAGGATCGCGACTGTTGTATTCATCAATATCCTTAATAATTTGATCCCATTTATTCATTATTGCCTCTAATTCCAAAAAACAGACTTGCTTTTCTATTTTGCGATTTTTCCAACCGTTATAATGTTAAGAGGCACCCTTTTAAATTGACAAGAGGTAGGTACCGACTACAATGCTGACATTTTAGAGATAACTCTATAACTAGCAATAAGTTATAATAAATTGTTGGCATTATTTAACCGAAAATATTCAAAATGAAGGCTTAATGAAAAAGATAGTATTTTATCTATTATTTCAATGCATTTTACCTTTTGCTACGATTTTGGCTCAATCCCAAGATACAATCAACAAATGCTCCAAAGATATGCAATCAACAAATGCTGAAATTAGACAACAAGCCGCAATGATTTTGGGTAAATATGACGAACCAGAAGTCACTCTGCTTTTGCTAAAACATTTAAAAGATGAAAGTCATTTAGTTCGTCGTGCCGTACTTGTTTCGCTACAAGATCGCATTCAAAAAAGAATGGTAAGCATTAAAGACATGGCCCAAGTAATACTTTTACTGGAAGACCCCGATGTAGAAGTTCGACGCCTTGCAAGCTCAACCGCTCAATTTATTATTGGCCTTGTTTTAAGAGACAACTCATATCACCCTAGTGAGCGCACCAACATAAAACAATTGCCCGATGATCAAAAAAAATTAAAAGCAGTATTTTTGAAATCTATTCAAGATTCTGATGACATTGTTCGCTTAAATATACTTACGACCATTTCACAGCAAAGGTATTTATTTATTGACCCTGAATTTAATACGGCGATACTCACTCGAATTGACGACACTAATAAATCGGCCATAATACTAGCATTAGATTTAATTCAAACAATGGAATATGTTGAAGCTTCAGCTATTGCGACTAAACTTATCGATCATGCTGATGCTGATGTTCAAGTAGCGTTAGTAAAATTTTTGGCTCAAAGAAGGTTTTCGAAAGTAGAAATTTGGCAAAACCTAATCGCCAAAAAAAACTTGGAAGTGGCCGCAAGAGCGATTAGCGTAGCTTTTGATTTAGGCATTAAAGACACAGAAACCGAATACAGCAACTTTATCCTAGATGCCACTAACCCCATAAACCTACGCATAAGTTTATTAAAACAACTTTCGAGACACTCTAAAAAAAATGAACTCGTCACAAATTTACTAGAAGATAAATCAAATCAAATTCGTCTTGAAACAATTCGACTTTGTCCGCAAATCCTTAATATAAACAATTTAAAGATATTGCTTCAAAAATATCTAGATGACGCCGATGAAAATATTCAAAATGAAGCAACCAACATCCTGTTAGTCTATTTAACTAGTGCCGATATAGAAATATTAAAAAAACTTTTTAAGTCTGACAAAAGCCAAACACGACTAGCAGTACTTGAAAAACTCGAACAATTAAAAATCAACGATGACGATATTATTCTCGAAGCAATGTTAGATGATGCCAAATCTATTCGCCTAAAATCATTTGACCTCTGCAGAAGCTTTAAAAGCGCCAACCCACAAATTAAATCAATGATTTCGCGTTCTATCGATGATAAAGACCCTGAAATAAGAAATGCCGCGCTTAATGCCATTTCCATATATGTAACCGATAAAGAAATGATAGAAATTTACACTAGACTTATTCAAACTAGCGATGCCATTGTAAAAGCTCAAATCGCAAATAACCTAAAAAAAATCCCACTGGAAGATTCAAAGCCATTATTAAATATTTTAGCAGCAGATAAAGACATTAATGTTTCTACACAAGCTCACTTATCTCTCTATTTATTTGGCAATACAGCAAGCGCTGAAGTATTAGCCAAAAACATTCAAGCAAAAGAAATACCTTCCTCTGAACGATTGATGATTCAACAAATACTCATGAGAGAAAAAAATATCGTCAAAGACGCTTTTGCTTACCTCTTATCAGACAACTCAGAAGAAATCAGATTAAACAGCATAAAATTTTTCAACATGAATCGCGATCTATACCAAGAAGAGTATATTAAAGCATTATTCACAGAAACAAATTCTTTGATTATACAAATCACCACCGAATTATATATTGCCAAAAAATTTCAAAACGCTGAAACGATTACAAAACTTTTGCTTACCGACAACCAAAGAGTTAAAACATTAGGCTTTCGACTATTAATCGACAACTACAAAGAAGAATTTTTACCTATTCTCCAAACACTATTTAAAGTAACCGACTCCAGAAGTATCTATTTATCGCTAGAAATCATAAAGAAACACAACATTCAAGTTATGGATGCCGAAATCATTGCAAAACTAAAAGCGACTCATGAAGAAACATTACGCCCTTATTATTTATTGGCACTATTGACTCTTAATACTGACAAGTCAAAAGAATATATTAAAACCATTGATGAAAAACATTCCCACTATAACGACCTTCAAGTTGCCAAACAAAATAAAGCCGATGAAGAAAACAGACGACCAAAACCAGGAGTTCATTCCAAATGACTTTTTCTAAAACATTTAAAATTTTATCTAGGATATTGTTACTTACGGGCTTAATATTTATTTGTTTTCAATTTCCAAATATCGCACAAGATAACGCATCTTCTACAGATCAAACGGTTCAACAACAAGAAAAAAAGAACCCCAATATATCCATTGCCTATTTAATTCCTAAAGACTTATACTCGGCTAATTACCCTAACGCCTTAGAATCACTATTAAAATCCGTCAACCAAAAAACAACCCTTAGAATCAACATAGCACCTGTAATCATAAATTCTCTTGACGATGAACTGCTTTTTAATTGTCCTTTTTTATATTTCAATTTAGGTGATTCCCAACAATGGAATTGGAGTTCAAGTGAAATTGAAAACTTAAAAAAATACATTGACCGAGGCGGTTTTATTTATGTTGATGCAGGAATTCAAGCATCATTTTTAGAGGGAGGCTCCTATCAAAACCACAGTTTTGCAGAATGGCGACCTTCATCAAAACTAACCGCGTTATTCGAAGCAGTTTATCCAGGCAGAGCATTTTCACCCTTACCTAAATCTCATGATATTTTTAAATCTTTCAAAACCGGCCTTCCTGACACTTCCAAATTGCCGGTCACAGTCAAAGAATATGTTGAAAAAGAAAAATGGCCAGGCGGAACTTATTCAATTGTTGGGCTAACTATCAAAGGTCGTTTGAGCGTTATTGCCACACCAATAGTTGCAATGGGTTGGGGCAAAACTCCTGATGGCAGATGGTCTGGTAATATTATGATGCGAGTAAAAGAAAATGCAGATCAAATGCAAGACACATTAGCAAAAGCTGATTATGATGGAGCAAAATTTCCCGTTACCAACGAAGACCGCACAGAAGATCTGGTATTTGTGCAAGGTGATAAACCTGCTTGGGTTAAAGAAACATCTGGCAAATGGCGCTTATTCAAATATTACGGGGGCAATGAAATAAATGATTTCGCTCACAATTACTTTACACAACTTGGTACAAATATTATTTTTTATTCATTAACTCATTAAGGATACCATAATGACAGAAAACAATCAGACAAACTGGAAAGACGCAGTTAATTTATTGAAAAATGCTGAAGCGTTATCGCAAAAAATTAACCGTGAACTTTCAAAGTGTATTACAGGGCAAAAAGAAATATTAGAACAAATCATGATAACCTTACTAGCAAATGGTCACTGTTTGCTAATTGGCGTTCCGGGGTTAGGCAAAACCTTAATCGTTAAATCAATTGCCAAACTATTTGATTTAGATTTTAAAAGAATACAGTTTACACCAGACCTAATGCCAGCCGATATTATTGGCACCGACATATTGGAAGAAGATAAATCAACCGGTTCGCGAGAAATTCGTTTTATCAAAGGCCCTATTTTCACTAATATTTTACTAGCAGATGAAATCAACCGTACCCCGCCTAAAACACAAGCAGCCTTATTAGAAGCTATGGGTGAGCTACAAGTAACTGCAGGGGGTAAAACCTATCGCCTTAACCCACCCTTCTTCACATTAGCATCACAAAACCCTATTGAACAAGAAGGCACATACCCACTACCAGAAGCACAGTTAGATAGATTTTTGATGAGCATTAATCTAGACTATTTGCCTTTACAAGATGAAATTGAAATGGTTAAAAAAACCACATCAAACACCAAAGAAGAAATCAATATGATTGTAACGGCACAAGAAATAATGGAAATTCAAGGTGTCGTAAGAGAAATTCCGGTACCTGACAATGTAATGAATTACGCCGTTAAATTAGCTTATTCAACAAGACCTGGCACTACTTTAGCTTCTCAAAAAGTAAATCTATATGTTAAATATGGTGCTGGTTCAAGAGCCTCACAGTCTTTGATTTTAGCGGCAAAAGCAAGAGCCTTATTAGGTGGCAGACTAAACGCCTCAATTGAAGATATAAAAGCTGTTGCAAAACCTATTTTAAGACATCGAATTGCATTAAACTTTCGTGCCAATGCAGATGGCGTTAATATTGAAAATTTATTAAACGAATGGATAGCAGCTGATCTATCATGACCGAAAATAGTTTAGAAAACCTATTAAAGCCTTCGACCTTAGCGGCGATTAAAGATTTAGAAATACTAGCGAAAACCGTCATTAGCGGGTATTTTACTGGTCTGCATCGCAGCACTTATAAAGGCTCTGGTATCGAATTTGTGCAATACCGAAACTATACGCAAGGCGATGATTTTAAATATATCGATTGGAAAACTACCGGAAAATCAGATAAGTTTTACATAAAGGTTTTCGAAGAAGAAACAAATATGGATTGTCAATTAATACTTGATTTTTCTGGCTCGATGAATTACGATAACCCAAATTCAAACGAAAAATTTGCCGCGGTAAGCAAAATAAAATATACTCAAATGGCGGCTGCCTGTCTGGCATACTTGGCGTTTAAACAAGGCGATAGACTAGGGGTTACGATTTTTTCTGATAAAATTGAAGCCTATGCAACGCCATCAAAACGCAAAGAACACTTAAATCAAATCTTTGCACTTTTAGAAAACACTAAAGCTCATGGCTCTGGAATCAATGAAAATATTACACGCTTTATTGGCGAAAACCTAAATAATCGAGGCGTTGTTTTTTTTATTTCTGATTGTTTAAGCGGTGAAGATAGAATTGTAAATTTATTGTCCTCACTTAAATTTAAAAATTACGACTGCGTTCTCATTCATTTGCTTCATTATGATGAAGTTCACTTTCCTTTTCAGAACTCACACATGTTTATTGATAATGAAACCAATTCTTCCATATCGACAAACCCAGAAACCATCAAAGAAGAATATCAAAAAGAAGTTACACAGTTCGTTGATAATTTAAAAAACGAATGCTTAGCTAAAGAAATCGAATATTTACAAGTAACAACTAACAATGTATTAGAAAAAATATTACTCCAATTTTTATCATCTTCAAGAAAAGCGTTTCGATGAGCTTAATATTTTCAAATCCATTTTTTTTATATTTATTACCTGTGGCAACATTGCCAATCATTTTGCATCTAATCAGTCGAGGTAAACCAATAAAACTATTCTTCCCAAGTATTCGATTTATTAAATTAGGCAAAGTCCCCTCCCATGAGAAAAGAACCTTGACCGACCTACTCCTATTATTTTTACGAATTTTGCTTTTACTCGCTTTAGTACTTTTTTTTGCTGAACCAAAAATAAAGAATGATGCACAACAATTAGAGCGATCAAAATGCGTAATCATTATCGACACTTCAATTAGTGCCTATCACCAAAATTATTTCGCGACAATCTCCGAAAAACTAAAAACAGAAGTAAATCAATTAAACAATCAAAGTGATTTCTATATAATAAATTCAGCTCACAAAATAATAAATACATTAAAAACAAAAAACAAATCAGATATTTTTAATTTTATTAGCAAACTAACACCTTCCCATATTTCTCCAAATCACAGACAAGCCTTACAAGAGGCAAGCACTTTTATTGGGCAATCAAAAGGCACCCTAATCATGGCAAGTCTTTTTGACACTTCGGGTTTCGAGCAGCTCAATAATATTAACCTGAAAATAGGCACTGAAGTCAAATATGTGAATGCCGATATCAGTAGGTCGAATATTAACATACTGGGAGCCCAATTTACAAAAAATGACTCAGATATTAATACTGTGCGTTTGACAGCCAAACTTCTTAATGAAGGCTTAACTGATTTTAAAGGTGATTTAAAGTTGAGCTTTAGTGGCAAAACCGAATCTAAACCTATACAATTAATGCCAAACCAAACCGGAACGATAGTATTTAATGTCGACATTCCACCCAATTCAAATATAGCCCTATCGATTGAAAACGATGGCTTTACTCCAGACAATGTTTATTACTGCAAATCACCACAAACACCTGTTGTAGATTTTTTATTAATTAAGCCATCAAAACCACAAAACAGTGAAGCAATTTTCATAGAAGAAACACTGCGTATTTCAAATATCAATATGACGCAAATTAATTTTCAGGCTGTTAATCACGACCAGTTTAACGCCTCATTACCTAAGCCTCCACACTACATTATGTTGTCAGCATGCGCAGATTTATTAACAAGTGAACAATTAATTACAATTAGAGATTGGCACAAGTTAGGCACTCATCTAATAATAACCCCATCTGAAGAATACCGTAAATGCTTTTCGGTATTATCAAATTCAGGAATCATTACGCAAACAGCAATAAGTAAATTTAACAAGGGCATAAGCTCTGGACCTGTCTTTTTCAATAATATTAATGAGACGAGCCCCTACACCAACATTTTTACTAAAAATGGAGTTAATGATTTTATTTCGATTCCAATTCATCAATATATTAGATTGTTTCATTTAAAAAATACAGAGATCTTATTAACAACAGAAAACGATGACCCTATTTTATTATTAAATCGACTAGGTAGCGGCACCAGCTTTGTCTTTACAATTAGCCTTGACCCAACTTGGTCTGATTTACCGCTAACTTCCATTTTTTTACCATTAATCAGACAATTAATTAATATTTCTTTTCAAAATAATGCACAAAAATCACAAGAATATGTACTGCCAGGAATCTATGTAAAAACCACTCCAAATGACTCTATCTATTTTTTAAATAATGAACAAAAAAATATCCCTGAAAAAGAATTAGGTAAATTAATTGAACTTGAAAGCCCAGGTATTTATCAACTTTCTAGTCAAACTTACATAGTAAATAATTCACGCAAACATTCTAAGCCAGACATTCTTTCAGCATTTGAATTCAAAAATGCGATACTGACTCAAAACAACAAGAATACATTAGATGAAGGAAGCAACCCTGAAAATGATTCTTTAAAAAACTATCTATTGTATCTAATTTTATTGCTGATATTTTTGGAAATCTTCTTTCATTCCGAAAACAAAAACCGTAAAAGAGAGGTTTTAGCCTAATGGAATCATTATTATTCATCAAAAGAAAATTAAAAGCAACTCATAAAATGAAAAAGAAAAGTGAGGCAAATCTTTACTATTTAATAACTTTGAATATTGCCTTAGGTCTATTACTTACGATGAATATCTTAACTTATTACATCCAAATCAATGAGTTTGTTTCGTTTATTATACTTGCCTGCATTTCTTCGTTCATTTTATTCGGTTTTCTTTTTTATGTGATATTTCGATTTCTGCCCATGAAAAGCTATTCGTTTATAGCAGAACAAGTTGAACAAAAAACCCGAGTTTTTCAAGATTCTTTAAACACCATTGCGAATCTATTAGATCAAAAAAAGGTAAAATTTTCGAATATCGAGCTAGCTTTAATCGGCAACACTTCTGGTTTGGTACTCTATAATTTATCCCATAGATTTTTAATTAATAAAACATATAAAAAATGGATGCCGATATTGACCGGCACTTTAATCGTTTTTCTATTTATGCTATATAACAATCACACCTTTACTTTAAAAGGTTTTAATGGTTATAAAGATTGGCTTAGCGGCACGAATACCTATTTTAAAATAGAACCTGGTAATTTTAAAACGCGAAAAGGCTCAACCATTAAAATCACCACTGAGCTCACCAGAGAAAAATCGATTGGAGTCCCTGTTTTTCTAACCATAAAACACGACGATTCTCCAGAAGAAAAAGTATTAATGAGACATTTAGGAAACAATCTGTATGAAGCAAATGTTTACGATATTCAAAATAACTTTCAATACTTTATTTCAAACTATAACAATTCGTCTAACACCTTTAACATTAAAGTTTATGAGATCCCCGAAATAAAGTCAAAAGAAATTTTAATAGAACCGCCTAGTTATACAAAATTACCAATTAAAGTGCTTTCTGAATTTGAATATGTAGCTGTCCCAGAAAATAGTCGCATTCAAATTAAAGTTACCACTAATAAGGCCTCAAAAGTTTATTTCAATGCTGAATCCAAAAAAACAATATTTAAAGAAGACAGTCCATTAACTTACAGCTTTTTGTTTCGAGTTGCTAGTTATACAGAATACTCTCTGTTTTTAAAAGATCTCGAGAAACATGAATTCGAAACAAACCCTAATTGGATAATTGAAACAATACCAGACTTACCTCCTTTAGCCGAAATCAAAGAACCAGCAAATGACAAAAAATTGCTTGGCATAGAAGATTTAACTATCAAATACACACTTAGCGATGACTACGGCATTTCTAAAGCACAACTCATCTTTCAAACACCAAAAGAAGGCGTAATCGCAATTCCATTATCAATAAGAGAATCTACCAATGACAAAATTATTACGATTGAGGGTGAAAGAAACATACCTCTTCTAAACCTCGACTTATACAATGGCGACATGATATCCTATTACATAAAGGTTTGGGACAACAAAGAAGTGGAAAACCAAGTTAATGTTTCGGCTGTTAAATTTCTAAGTATTGTTCCAGGTAAAATCAATAAAAAAGAAGAACCACCACAAGATGGTCAAGGCAAAGACTTTCGAATTGATGATCTAATTGCTGAGCTAAAACGCATTTATCGAGGCACCATACCTTTGCAATTTGAAAAAGACCTCAATGTTTTGGCTGATCAATCTGTGATTTTTGCAAATGCATTAGGTGATTTAAAAACGGCAACTACGCTTAGGTTAGGCCAATTGTCTGAAATAGCTGGCGGGCAAATACCTCAAGAAATCAATGAGTTATTTGAGTTAGCTGCCTATTATACTGGTGAAGCAGAAAAAGCGATGCGCGACAAAAGTATTGGGCAGGCAATTCAATCCGAGCTAATCGCTTTACAAAAACTGTATCAACTTTCAAAAATTCTCGAACAAGATTCGCAGCAATCAGAAAAACCTTCAGATGACTCGTCTGAATCAAAACCAAACGACAAGCAGGATGATAAGAAAAAAGATGATAAAAACAAAAATGAAGAACTAAAAGCTAAAATACAAAAAATGCTTGATAAATTAGAATCTATAAAAGAAAAAAATTCTGGTATCAACAATCAAGCCGGCAAAACAGGCGAACTGTTAACCGATGATGAAAAGAAATACTTTAGTGAAAAAAAGAAACAAATTAAAAATGATATGCAAGAGTCCTCTGAAGAATTACAGTCAAATCAAGAGTTCTTTCCCGTTGCAGACAATTTAAATAATGCCATTAGAGAAAGCACTAATGAAGAATACAATTTTGCGAAAGGTCAAAAGCAAAATGCCATTAAACATTCTATAAAAACAGATTTTTTTCTAAATCAAGCTATACAGCAATTAAAAACCATGAAAAAAGAAATGGAAGTTTCTGCCTTGCAACAATCTCAAAAATCAGCTTCCGATATGATAAAAAAACAAAATGAACTAAAAGAAAAAACACAAAAAGAAAATGACCCTAACAAACATGCTGAGCTTTCAAAAGAACAAGAAAAACTAAAAGAAGATCTTAAAAATCTTCAAAATCAAATCAAAGATGCTATACAAAAAACGGAATCTACATCCCCTCTTGCTTCTAGCGAACTAGAAAAAGCTTTGCAAAAACTAAACAAAGAAAATTTAGATCAAAAAATTGGCAAAGCTTCAAATTCCATTTTCTATGGTCTTAAAGACAAATCGCAACAAGAACAAAATGCAATTGTGAAAAGTTTGGAAAACTTAAAAGAACAAATTCAATCGGCTCAAGAAAAAATGACAGATGCAAACAAACAGCAACTTCTCAATGCTTTAGCAGAATTAAGCCAAATTCAAGATGAGTCAAAACAAAATTCTGAAAAAGAAAAGGCCGAAAAATTAAAAAATGCCTTAGAGGATATCGGAGGGTCAAGCACCCCGCAATTTCTAAAAGATACCGTAAAATTAGCCGAACAAATTCAGAATTCCAAAGAAGGCAATAACATTGGTATCACCAGTGATCAGCTATTAATCGAGGCCATGACTTTAATTGAACGCAAACTCAAATCAATGGAAATGACAGATCAAGTACGAAAAAAAATGAATATGCAAATGGCTCCTGAAGTCTACAAAAGAATGGTGGAAGAGTACTTTCAAAATTTAAGTAAAAAAAACCAATAGTTTACAGATAATAAACATCTATTTCGTAGTACAGAAGAAGTGAAATTTTGGTGCGATACAGTTGAGATGTTGTATAATCGCCTGTAAATCTACATTTAACAAAAGGAAACGCTCATGATTAAGAATATCTTGTTCCTAATAGTTTTTTCAATTATATTTTCAGCGTGCACTGTTATTGTTTCTGACCCACAACCGCGCTATGTAGTTGCAGAAATTGGCTATTCAGGCTCGCGACCTGTTGAAGTTTATTATTCAGGTGGTTATTACTATTACGCACCATGTGCTGGAGTACCACCAGCGTATTATCATACTCGCGTTTCCTATTACAACCGCTCCCATATGCGAGTTGTTACCTATCACAGACCGCAAACAGTAATAATAAAAGAAGCTGCGCCGGTGAGAACCAACACGGTTATAATTAAAGAGGAACCTAGAAGAAATAATACCGTTGTGATAAAAGAAGAACCTAGACGAAACAATACAGTGGTTATCAAAGAAGAACCAAGTCGTAGCAATACAACTGTCATCAAAGAAACCACACCTAGAAAAACACCTGCGGCTACATTTCCGGGCAAAACACACAATGGCCCACAAGACAACAAAACAAAAGACAACACAGTTATTATTAAGAAATAATTTATATTAGTCTATAAGGGGGCGCTAGCAATTAGCGTCCCCTCATTCTACAAAATATTAATTACCCAAATCTTTAATTAAATCTACTATTTGACGACTGCGAAAATTATCACCTGTTGTTTCATATGCTTTTGCAAGATTTCTTAATACTCTGCCAACCATAATTTTTGAATTGGCTTTAAATAATTTACGGTGCGCTTCTAGATTGCCACCTACATTTGCTAACAAAAATTCATTTTCCTTGAATATTTGGCCTTCATTAAAACAATCAATAAGATACCAAACTCCATTCCATTCCGATTTTGCCATGAAATGCCCAGGGAAATTAAAACCCTCAATTTCTAGCCCTAATTTTCTACCAACTAAAATGTAGACAATCGCCAAACTAATGGGCAGCCCTTTTTTATGCTTTAAAACATAAGCAAGATCGCTATTTTTAGGGTCATAGTATGATTTCTTTTCACCCGAATAACCTAAAGCCAAAAACAAAAATTTCGAGAGTTCAAATATATTGGTTTCTACACCAACTGACAGAAAACCTTCCGCCAATTCATCTATCATCATACTAATATTGTCGCCTTCAAAAAAACCACTTTGAAAAGAAGATAAAAAAACGGTAGCTTTTTCAAGGCGCTTGTAATCATCTGCTTCATTTAGCCAATTCATCCATTGATTTCCGCTTTCGTTTATCAATTGATGCGATAGAAGCTCCTGAATTTTTCGACGAACCGCTTCTGAAGGTGGTGGGGTCAAAGTATCGTAATAATTCTCTAGGTTTTTACCAAAAGCCGATAATTCCTTTAAAACAGCCCGACGCGTAACAGGCGATTCATCATCGATTAGGGCAAGCAAATAAGGTAATTGTTTTATATCAGGCATTTTGACGCTAGCAATTAAAGTTTACCTCCCCATTATACCTCTTAAAAACCATATTGCTATAAATTCAGTACTTGAATTATTACATCTTTGAGAGAAACGCTAAACGCACCATACTCTGCAATAGAAAAAAGAGCAAAAGACATTTAAAACAATAACTCCAAAATAAATTCTAATAGTATCTACTCAGTGTATTTTTATTTTTTTTACAATTGATGCAGTATAGACGGGTTTCAAACCCGTCTCTACTTGGTGAATCTAAAATTTTCTGAGTAGTTACTTCTAATAAAGTATTACTGTCCTTTGCTCTTTTGCTTTTTTAAGCTACACAAATTTCAATTTTCTTCTTTTCTTCTTTCTTTTTTGGCAGCGTAATATGCAAAACTCCGTTTGAATAATTACCGGTTACTTCCGTAGAAATGACATTTTCATCAAATTTTATATTCCTGCGAAATTCACCTCTAAAAAACTCATTCTTAGAGTTCTTACACTCTTTTTCAGTTGCATTTAGCTTACCAGAGATATGCAAAACACCTTTGTCTAACTCAACAGTTACATTCTCATTTAAACGCTGAGAATCTATTCCAGGCATATCAGCATAAAGCTCAAAAGAAAACTCTTTTTCAACTACATCAATTTGTGGCATAAATACATGATTGTCTTCCATAATAAACTCCTTTCCTTTGATTAAAGAGAATTAATAGTAATTTTCTTTGGTTTTGTATCGGCTTTACGATCCAAAACTAAGGTCAAAATTCCATTTTTTAACTCAGCTTGTTTTGGTTCATTTTCTACAGAATATGGCAATCGTATTGTTCTAGAGAATTTACCTTGAAATGATTCAGAGCGAATGATTTCACCTTCATAATTCTTTTTTCTTTCCCCAGACACAACAATTGTATCACCATGCAACTGCACATCCAAATCTTCCTTGGCAACACCTGGTGCCTCAAAAGTTAAGATTACTTTTTCTTCGTTCCATTCCAAATTGCAAAATGGAAACACCTGACCTTGAGTACCAAACTCCGACTTATCATTCAATAATTCATTAACCAAAGAACGAAAATGCCCAGACAAATTGTTCAGTGGCATACCATAATAATGAAACGGTGCATTCATAGCTTTTCCTTTCTAAAATAAGTTAATCTTTGGAATACACACAAGCAGTTTAAATGCCAATTTTTATTTTTTCATAAATGCCTATTTTTCAATAAGTTAGTAAATCAAGAAAAATTTAGGCCTAAAAACTATTGTCAAAAAGACATATTGGCTATCATTTTGACATAATGACATTCAAATAAAACAATGTTTGCAAGTTGATATAATTCTGAGTTGAGTTAGCATAAAAGACCAAATCGGGTTTAGGCGTTGCAAGAAACTTATTTTTTGAATATAGAATTGGTAAAACCAAAGCAAGCTTTTCCTATAGAATACGACACCTAGATATTTCAAAAGTTCAAGCAAATGCTTTCCTATCGAAAAGGCTAGAGTCGTGATTTAGCGCGCCCTACATAAAATAAATAGAGGCCCGAAGTACCTACGATGTCTTTTTGCATTGATAAGCTGTGTATGGTGAGCATAATATTACTAATCCCAGCCCCTCTCAAAATACTCTGTCCATATAATGTAAATCATGTTAAAAATAGATAGTTTTATCAAAAACCGATTTAAATTAACATTGGCGATTCAATTTCATTTGCCAAAAAATATCAAGAACCTATAATGCCCCCCTCAAAAAAGCTTTAAAATAATGGGCTTTTAGCTCAGCTGGTTAGAGCACCCGACTCATAATCGGTAGGTCCTTGGTTCAAGCCCAAGAAGGCCCATTATTTTACCCCCCACATGAATAAAACATCTAAGTTCAAACATTTTGTCTTGTACGGTAGCCAATCAAGCGAAAAACACATCGCACACTACCGCAACTTACTCCTAAAAATAGAAAACAATGTTCCTTCTCCTCAAATTAAATACCTTCTAACCACACCCCAAAATCTAACCGAAACGCTAAACAGTCTAAACGAACCCACATACTTTTTCCCATTATTTCTAATGGAAGGTGTTGAATACACTGGTTTTACCAAAAATATTAAAAATAATTTTCTATTTGAAAATATTGTGGGTCAGCCTTTGGAAAAATATCCCGAGTTTTTAAAGTTAATTTTTAATGGAAATATTAACTCTGTATTTTTAATGCATGGCTCTAATCGCTACGATAATTTAATAAAACATAAAGAAATTATAAATTTTGGGGAATCTTTAGGCTACCAAAAATATTGCTTTTTAGAAGGCTTCCCGTTTTATAAAAACAGCATTAAAGAAGAGCTAGAAAAACATTCTTTTGTAGAAATTACACCCATTTTTTTCAACAAAGGTAAACACATTGAAATAGATCTAATTGACAAATTTCTAAATAATTACCCCCAAGAAAAATGGCAAGTGAATTCTTGTTTGCTAGAGAGAGAAGATATTATAAATGCAATCGCAAAAATAGTTAAGAAAGGTTTAGAATAAATTTAATTTTGGTTTGGTTTCAAATTACAAGTCTGTATGATTTGATAACCAAAAGCATCAAGCAATTGAATTTAAAAATAGCAACAACCGCTGACTAATATTGTAAGGTCAAAATGCAATCAAAAGAAGTAATCGAATTTTATAAGCAAAACAAAGAAATATTAGAAAAATTAGGGTCATCTCAAGAAAATTCCGATATCAGTCGTTTTCTTGTATATATCGTAGATACGCCTCAAAACGACAACATCCCCTTTCTAATGCAGGCACCTTCCGATATTACATTTGACAATACAGAAGACCTAAAAAAATTATTTGCCAAGCTTTTTAAAACACCCCCAACAGAAACTCCTGACGGCCAAAATATCAAATCAATTTTTCAAATTCATTTAATTATATTTTTACCCTCAGAAAATGTGAGTTTCATCGCTACCAGCGAAATAACAAAGGCGACAGGCTTTTTCAACAAACTATCAGGCAAAACTAACATAGAACTATTTATGTTTTGGGGCAATTTAGAGCAAGAGAAAATAAATGCTATCACAGAAGAAGATCAGCGCTTACGAAAACTAATCATTAGAAATTACTTTCGAGAAGCACAAGACATTTTTTACAAAAAAACCGAATATAAAAAAGTAGAAGACTTATTATCTCATTGCTTAAACCTAGCACCAGACGATAGCGAATCACTGATATTAATGGGGCGATGCAAATTATTTCTAAGCGAATTCGAAGCAGCCGAAGACATTTTTGGCAGAGTAACGGTACAAAGCCCAAAAAATGAGCGTGCGTGGCTTGGCCTAGCAACTGCTCAAATGGAAATATTTAAAATGAACCCCCGCAAAGAACATATCGCATATATCGATGCCTCAGAAAGAAATGTAGATACTGGGCTAAAATTAAACTCCAAAAATAGCGATCTTTTAAATTTAAAAAGCGGCATTTGCATGATTCGAAAAGATAACGCAAGTGCTGAAAAATACCTATTAGAAGCTATCTCCATTAAACCAGACGAAATCAATACCATTAAAAATCTAGGGCTTGCCTACCTTTCTGGCTTTAAATTTAATGAAGCATTAGCTCAATTTGAAAAAGCTTTTAACATGAAGCCATCTGATGAATCCATTGTCTACCGCATTATTCAATGCCTATTTGAATTAAAAGCCGACGACAGAGCCAAAAATATGTTGGCTGTCTGGAAGGAAAAAGCTCGAAACCAAAATTGGGTAAAAGACCTAGAATCTACCTATTTAATTGAAATCCCAGAAGAATTTGAAGATAAACCCATGGATAATCCCCCCAAATAAAAGGCGGTTTTTCCCTTTTTACACCCAATTTCTTGCGTAGCCAAACCCGCCAAGTGTCGCACCACCGCAGTCTGGCTCGCATTAATTCCTTTAACCGAGTACCAATTTTGGGCGCCCCATGCAGAATTAATAAAATATTAGGTAAAGTATTATTTCCATTGGCCTTATAATTCATTCTGTTATAGGAATTTCAAAATTATCTATATAATGCTCCCTTTCAAAATTACAACTGGTGATCATGCCTAATAAAAAGTTTATTCTTACTACGCTTAGTTATGCCCTAATCATGCTGATCATAGGGCCATTATTTGGGGTATTGCACCAAGAATCTAGCAAAAAGCTCTCTCGCATTCCGTTTTCAAAAAAAGAACTATTGCGTTTTTCCAACCTAAACATCAACTCTGTTTTTGATGTAGAAAATTTAAATACAGCTTTTCATGCAAAAGAAGATAGCACAGAAACATTCGATCTACAAAAACTCGAAAACCTTTCGCTTTCTAGCCAATTAGCTCTCATTTTGAATGACAGAGCATTGCAAAAAAAACTACTAAATTATTATCGTCAAAACAAAACCCTTCTGCCAATTCCCGAAATTACAGAATCTATTGATAATCAAGATAAAACAGAAGAATTCATAAACACAAAAAAGATTCTCTATGCCTCTTTTAAAATACCATTACCAAAAGAGCTCACTGATTTTGAAGTGCAAGTTGCCAAAGATGTATTAGCGAAAGTTCACGGTCATGCCATCTTAATCGGAACAGTGATACCTGTGTTAATGTGCATTTTTTTATGGTTTGCTTATCAACTTAATGGCGCGCCCATTACTGACCGAAGTTTGCGAGTCATTTCTGCTACTTACATTTCAAGCTCATTCATCACGATCATTTTAATGTTAGTGAAAGGTTATTCGTTTAACCTTGGCGTAAGAAATGGCCTTACAAATTTTAATGAGATTAGCGAATTCATCTTAAGTAACCAAGGCTTAAAAGCAGCCCTCTACGGCATTACACATTCCGTAACATTTTTTAGTTTATACTATTTTGTATATAAAATTTTTCAAAGCTTAAACGGCCGCGCTGAAATTACAGAAGAAGAAATAATCGATAAAAAAATGCGTATGATATATATCAATGCGTTTTTATGGGCAATAATTGGCATAATTTTATGCTACCGAGGCTTTAAATTCTTCCCTGAAACAACAAGCAGCGCCTTTTATATCGCATTAGCTTTAGGCGCCATTATTGGTGGGGCAAAAGGCTTTTTCGTACTTGGTAAAACAGCCAAAAGAAATATTAAGAGAATTACTCTTTTACAAAAACCAGTTCAATACACCTCAACTGTACCCATCCTGCTTTTAATCCTAATTCCCGTTATGATTGCCTTTGGCCAAACTTTAAGACATTTCAGAAACTCCATTTTTGGTGGTGATTACACCGTTGGTGCAGTCTATGTGGGTATAGGCGCAGCCTTGATAATTGCCTCTTTAAATTATTGGAAAGTAAATCTAAAAAAAAAACTCTAAAAATAATTGAGACAGAAAACCCGCCAGTAGGGGTTTTGCTTGTTAATCTTGGGTCACCTGCTTCACCTTCAATTGATGATGTACATAATTATTTAAAGGAATTTTTATCAGATCCTGCAGTCATTCACATGTCAAAAATTTTTTGGTGGCCACTTCTAAACGGTATTATTTTACCCCTAAGAGCCCCTAAAAGCGCTCGTTTATATCAAAGAGTTTGGTCGCCTAAAGGCTCGCCACTTGTCGCTTCAGGCGAAGAAATCGCACAAGAATTACAAAATAAATTGGGCACTAAATACTTTGTAGTATCTGCTATGCGATATGGCTCACCTTCCCTAAATGAAAAAATTAACGAATTAGCAAATAATGGTTGTCGAGAAATCTTTTGCCTTTCTCTTTTTCCTCAATTTTCCCTCACCACTATGGGCTCAGTCATAACAAAAATAAAAAAAATTACGGCAACTTATACCCCAAACCCTACCGTAAAGTTTCTAAAAAATTACTCAAAAAACACTTTATATATAGAGTCCTTAAAAGAAAAAATCAATACCGTAGGCGGTATTTCCAATGATGAAACGCTGCTAGTAAGTTTTCATGGAATACCTGTAAGCTATGTACTTAAAGGCGATAAATATCAAATTTATTGCGAAGAAACTTTTCAAGAATTAACCAAAGCACTTAACCTAAACAAAGATCAAATACTTATTTCTTATCAATCACGCTTTGGTCCTGAAAAATGGCTAGAGCCTTATACAGATAAAACAATCATTCAACTTGCCAAGCAAAAGATAAAAGTGGCTATCATTTGCCCTGGCTTCCCAGTAGATTGCCTAGAAACTTTAGATGAGATCAATGTCGAATTAAGACATTTATACTACGAAAATGGCGGCGTTTCATTTCGATATATCCCCTGCCTAAATAACGACCCCTTATGGCTAAATGCTTTAGCTCAATTTGTTTTAACCCAAGAAGGCCAATTAGAAATAGAATCGATTTAACTAAAGAATTAAACGATTTCCTACCCTTTTTGCCCTTATTATCGTCAATTTTAAATATTGCCAAAAACAGTAACGATACTATAATCTTAACTTCCGTTTTATGGCAAAAGGTAACACTAAACCGAAAGAAAAGAAGTTTTATGAGCGCTCAAGAATTTGCAGAAGATAATATTAACGACACACCCCTTGATAGAATTAGACATTCAACTGCCCACATGATGGCACAAGCCATCAAAAGATTGTGGCCTAACACAAAATTTGCCTTTGGCCCAACCGTCGAAGACGGCTATTACTATGATGTTTTAATCGATGACTACCAAATCACAATGAATGATTTCGAAAAAATAGAAGTCGAAATGAAAAATATCGTAAAAGAAAACCTAAAGTTTGAGCGTCAAGAAATTTCTAAAGAAGAAGCTCTTAAATTATTCAAAGAAAACAACCAAGAATTCAAAGTCGATCAAGTAGAAAAACTAAATCTGTCTACTTACACTATTTATAAACAAGGGGAATTTACAGATTTATGTTCCGGCCCACATGTTGGCTATACCAAAAAATGTAAGAATTTTAAACTGCTAAAATTAAGCGGAGCTTATTTTCGAGGTGACGCTAAAGGCAAACAGTTACAAAGAATATATGGCACTAGCTGGGAAACTAAAGAAGAACTCGACCAATATTTGTTCCGTATGGAAGAAGTTAAAAAAAGAGACCATCGCCGTTTGGGTCAGGTTTTAGACTTGTTTGAATTCCACGAAGAAGCACCTGGTTGTGTTTTCTGGCAACCAAACGGAACTACTCTATATGAAAAACTGTCCGAGAAAAGCAAAAAATTTCATAAATCTTGTGGTTATACAGAAGTCAGAACCCCTGTGATGTTTAATAAAAAACTATGGGAAAAATCAGGCCATTGGAAGCATTACAAAGAAAACATGTTCATTATAAATGACCCAGAGGCTGTGGCAGAAGGCAAAGATGGCACTGAAGGCGTTAACACAATGAGTTTGAAGCCGATGAACTGCCCTTCTCACATGTTAATGTTTGGCAATAAAAAAAGAAGCTACAAAGAATTACCCGTTCGCTTTCAAGATAATGGGGTTTTGCACCGAAACGAGCTTTCGGGTGCGTTGTCTGGCTTAACTAGAGTGCGCCAGTTTTGTCAAGATGATGCTCACCTTTTTGTTCGTGATATTCAAATTGAAAATGAAGTAAATAATGTAATGGGCATGATTCGCAAAATTTATTCAGCCTTTAACATGCCCTTCAAATTCTTTTTAAGCACACGCGACCCTGAAAAATTCATGGGCGATGTGGCATTATGGGATAAAGCCGAAGCATCATTAGAAGGAGTTCTCAAAAATGGAGGCTTTGAATACCAAATCAAACCGAAAGATGCCGCTTTCTATGGCCCTAAAATTGATTGCATCGTATTTGACTCTATTGGTCGTGGTCATCAATGTGCAACGATTCAATTAGACTTTCAGTTACCCATTAACTTTAATCTTTCTTATATCGATGAAAATAATTCAGAAGCTAGACCTGTTGTTATTCACAGAGCAATATATGGTTCATTTGAAAGATTCATCGGCATCTTGATTGAACACTACGCTGGTAATTTCCCTACTTGGTTAGCACCTGTTCAAGTCAAAGTGCTTCCCATCTCTGAAAAAGTACATGAATATTCAAATAAAGTTGTAAATGAATTGCTAGCTATCGGCATTCGCACTGAAATCGATGAGCGCGCAGAAACTATCAATGCGAAAATTCGTGATAATAAAATGAAAAAAATCCCTTACTTGTTAGTAATTGGTGCGAAAGAAGAAGAAAATAAAACCGTTTCCTATCGTACGCGCGAAGAGGATGTTCAAAAAACCGTTACTCTAGAAGATTTCAAAGTTCAATTGTCAGAAGAAAACAAATTCGATTTCTAGTACATTATTTAATAATTAGGAAGCTATTTTTAGCTTCCTATGTAAAACATAAAACAGTATAAATAATCAAGAGGCCTATGACTAAAAAAGCGATTCTAATTTTTGGCCTATTTTTTCTACTCTGCTCAAAACTTGTTGTTTCACAAGAACTGCCAATTGCCTCAAAAGAGGTTTTAGAAAAACATATCGCAGCTCTTTGTACTACGGAAACCGCCGGGCGCATGCCTGGAACTCCAGGTTTTGAAATCGCAAAAAACTACATTGTTGACGAATTAAAGAAGAACGGCATTGAGCCATTTTACCCCAATGATTATCAAGATAAATTTGATGTGCTCATTAAAAACAATTCAAACCGCGCCAATAGTCTGATTGTTCTGCATAACTCTAAAAACGCTACAAGCGAAAAATCTGCTTGTTATTATCAACCGCTGCATTCCTCTGACAATACACCTCAAATGAACAAAGAAGTTGTTTTTGTTGGTTATGGTATTTCAATTAAAGAATACAACTACGATGATTATTTAGGTGTTGATGTTAAAGATAAAATTGTCATTATGATGAGATTTGACCCTACCGAATCAAAAGTCGAAAAATACAACCCGTTACCACAAACAGCACTCAATAAAAAAGCAGAAGTAGCTAAAGCAAATGGAGCAATTGCCATTATCATATTTAATGGATTTAATAGCAAATTAGTTGGCGCGAGCGATCAAGTCAAAACTCAAAAATTTGGCTTTTCCTTAAAAGCAGATGAAAGCAAAGTTCCTTTTATACATGCAAAACAAACCTTAATAAAAGAAATCGAAACTATATCTGAATTAAATTTTGCAGAAATACAAAAAAATATTGATGAAAATAACAAGCCAAATTCCTTTGTAATACCAAACCTAAGAATGTCATTAAACATTCAATTTGATAAATCTTATGCATCCACATCTAATATTGTAGCTGTAATTCCTGGCTCAGACCCACTTTTAAAAGATCAATATATAGTAGTTGGCGGGCATTACGATCATGTGGGGCATGGTACTTTTGGCTCAAGAACCTATACTAATGACTCAAACACCATACACCCTGGGGCAGATGATAACGCATCAGGAACGGCAAGTGTAATTGAAATCGGCAAATTTCTAAAAAAGGCAAAACCTAAACGAAGCGTATTATTAATATTTTTTTCCGCCGAAGAAATGGGGTTATATGGCTCCATTTCTTTTATCAATCAAAATCGAAAATTATTACCTGCTATCAAAGCTATGATAAACTTTGATATGGTTGGCATGTACCGCGAAACAATGGGGCTAAGAATCAATGGCATTGAAACCGCTAGTATTTTTAAGTCAATTTTCGAAGAATGTAACCTCAAAGATAATTTAAAAATTAATTATACATTGTATTCTCCATTGCACCCCATGTCGGATAATTCAAGTTTTTTTAAAGAAGGCATACCATGCATTCATTATTTCACAGGTATGCATGAGCATTATCATCACCCAAGCGATACACCTGAAATTATTAACTATGAAGGGTTATCAAAAATTACCAACCAAAGTTGCCTCTTTATTGAAAAATTATTAAATCACAAAGAAGATCTTGTTTTAAATAAAGATTTCAACCCAAAACCAATGGCTGACCCTGGTATTAATCTCGTAAATGACTTGATTAGAGTAAAAATACTTTCACTGGTCGAAAATCTTCCCGGTCATAAAGCAGGGTTGAAAAACAACGATACCATTCTAGAAATAGATCATGTAAAAATCATGAACCCTTGGGACTATTTTAATTTTATTCGCGATTACAGCAAAGGCTCTACCATGAAATTATTAATTAGTAGAACCACTGAAAATGGCACTGAAGAATTAGAAATTATTTTACATTTATGAACTACGATTTTGAAAATCCAACCAACCGCAAAGGAACTTCCAGCATCAAGTGGGACCACTACGGCGATTTGGATATTTTGCCTATGTGGATCGCAGATATGGATTTCAAAACGGCACCAGAAATAACAGAAAACCTCAAGAATCAAATAGAGCTTGGGGTTTTTGGATACACACATGCCCCAAATGAATTAATTACGATTGTAATAAAAAGGCTACAAGAGCGATATCAATGGCAAATTGAGGCCGATTGGATTGTTTGGCTACCTGGCCTTGTACCAGCCTTAAGTATGGCATGCCGAAGTACTGGCAAAGATGGGGATAAAATATTAGTACCAACGCCTATTTATCCACCTTTCTTAAGAGCACCAAATCTTTCTAGACGACAAAAAATAACGATTGATTTATCAATTATAAATAATGAATGGAAACTTGACTTTAACCTTTTAGAAGAAAAAATTATTTCTGAGAAAATCAAGGTTTTACTTTTATGCAACCCTCATAACCCAATTGGTAAAGTTTATTCAGTAGAAGAATTAAATACGATTGCAGAAATATGCGTACGCAATCAAGTCGTAGTTTGCTCCGATGAAATTCACAATGACTTAATTTTAGATCCACGCAAAAAACACCATTGTATAGCATCACTAACCTCAGAAATATCGAATTACTCAATAACTTTAATGTCACCTAGCAAAACATTTAATTTGCCCGGTTTAGGCTGTAGTTTTGCAATTATCCCTAACCCAGAGATAAGAAAGGAATTTGTAAAATCAGGAGACGGCTTTGTGCCACATCCAGGTATTTTTGGCTATGCCGGCTGCTTAGCAGCCTACACATTTGGTAATCATTGGCATCAAGAACTGCTTACTTATCTTAGGGGCAATTTAGAATATACAATGAGTCGGGTTTCCAAAATCGAAAAAATAAAAATGATCCCCCCAGACGCTACCTATCTCTCATGGATAGATGTGAAAGAGTTACATCAAATAAACCCTGGCAAATACTTTGAATCAAAAGGCTTAGGCCTATCTGATGGAAGAATATTCAAAGGTGATGGATTTGTTCGTTTAAATTTCGGCACACCTAGATGCTATTTAACCGAAGGCCTAAACCGTCTAGAACACGCCGTGCAATCCGCCCTATAAAACCCACCTAAAATTCAAACCGAAATTAAGTTTATTAAATTAAGCCCGCAAGCGGGCAACTTTTTTAAAACCACAGTTTTATCTATTTTATTGATATTTTTTTAAAATTCATTAATTTCCTAATACTTTTATA